>CABECD010000096.1_pt1 | contig 13576 bp, 23 predicted proteins | sample 3132731 | NCBI WGS metagenome assembly CABECD01 (sample SAMEA5534347, study PRJEB31848) | metagenome | biome: tundra; feature: field; material: soil | place: USA | collected 2013-05 | depth 0.45 m | reverse complement strand
GGCGCCGTCTTCACCGCCTATGACCAGATCGACAAGGCGCCGGAAGAAAAGGCGCGCGGCATCACCATTTCGACGGCGCACGTCGAATACTCGACCGAGAAGCGCCACTACGCGCATGTCGACTGCCCCGGCCACGCCGACTACGTGAAGAACATGATCACCGGCGCGGCGCAGATGGACGGCGCCATTCTGGTGGTGTCCGCCGCCGACGGCCCGATGCCGCAGACCCGCGAGCACATCCTGCTCGCCCGCCAGGTCGGCGTGCCGGCGCTCGTCGTCTACATGAACAAGGTCGACATGGTGGACGATCCCGAATTGCTCGAACTGGTCGAGCTCGAGGTTCGCGAACTGCTGTCCAAGTATAATTTCCCCGGCGACAAGATTCCGGTGATCAAGGGCTCGGCGCTGATGGCGCTCGAGGGCAAGGACGAAAAGCTCGGCAAGGAATCGATCCTGGCGCTGATGAAGGCGGTGGACGAGGCCATTCCCCAGCCGGACCGTCCGAAGGACAAACCGTTCCTGATGCCGGTGGAAGACGTGTTCTCGATCTCCGGCCGCGGCACCGTGTGCACCGGCCGCATCGAGCGCGGCATCATCAAGGTCGGCGAGGAAGTCGAGATCGTCGGCATCAAGCCGACGCAGAAGACGGTCGTCACCGGCGTCGAGATGTTCCGCAAGCTGCTCGACCAGGGTGAGGCCGGCGACAACGTCGGCTGCCTGCTGCGTGGCACCAAGCGCGAGGAAGTCGAGCGCGGCCAGGTGCTGTGCAAGCCCGGCTCGGTCAAGCCGCACACCAAGTTCAAGGCGGAAGCCTACATCCTCACCAAGGAAGAGGGCGGCCGTCATACCCCGTTCTTCACCAACTACCGTCCGCAGTTTTACTTCCGCACCACCGACGTGACTGGCGTGGTGCACCTGCCGGCCGGTACCGAAATGGTGATGCCGGGCGACAACGTGGCGATGGAAGTGCACCTGATCGTGCCGATCGCCATGGAGGAGAAACTTCGCTTCGCCATTCGCGAGGGCGGCCGCACCGTCGGCGCCGGTGTGGTGGCGAGCATTATTGAGTAAGCGAATAGAGAATAGCGATTAGCGAATGGATTGACCTCCACTCGCTACTCGCAATTCGCCATTCGCGGGAAACAGACTGCGCGGGCGATGATCCAAGAAAGAGACAACGGCAATGAACGGCCAGAATATCCGGATCCGGCTCAAGGCGTTCGATCACCGCATCCTCGATGCGTCGACGCGTGAGATCGTGAACACGGCCAAGCGCACCGGCGCGCAGGTCCGTGGCCCGATCCCGCTGCCGACCAAGATCGAGAAGTTCACGGTGAACCGCTCGCCGCACGTCGACAAGAAGAGCCGCGAACAGTTCGAGATGCGCACGCATAAGCGCCTCTTGGACATCGTCGATCCGACGCCGCAGACCGTGGACGCGCTGATGAAGCTCGACCTCGCCGCCGGCGTCGACGTCGAGATCAAGCTGTAAAGGCCGGGTGAGGAATTAAGATGCGTTCCGGAGTGGTCGCACAGAAGATCGGAATGACCCGGTTGTTCACCGATGCCGGTGAGCACGTGCCGGTCACGGTGCTGCGCCTGGCGCAGTGCCAGGTGGTTGCACACCGGACCAAGGACAAGAACGGCTATGTCGCGCTCCAGCTCGGCTCTGGCGCGCGCCGCACCAACAACATGATCAAGGCCGATCGCGGCTATTTCGCCAAGGCCAAGGTCGAGCCCAAGCGCAAGCTGGCCGAGTTCCGGGTGACCGAGGACGCGCTGATCCCGGTCGGCGCCGAGATCACCGCCGACCACTTCGTCATTGGGCAGTTCGTCGACGTCTGCGGCACCTCGATCGGCAAGGGCTTTGCCGGCGGCATGAAGCGCTGGAATTTTGCGGGCTTGCGCGCCTCGCACGGTGTGTCGGTCTCGCACCGCTCGATCGGCGGCACCGGCGGCCGGCAAGACCCCGGCAAAACCTTCAAGAACAAGAAGATGCCCGGCCACATGGGCGTCGACCGGGTGACCACGCTCAATCTCAAGGTGGTGAAGACCGATGTCGAGCGCGGCCTCATCATGGTCGAGGGCGCGGTGCCCGGCGCCAAGGGCGGCTGGATCACCGTGCGCGACGCGGTAAAGAAGAAGCCGCATAAGGATGTGCCGAAGCCCGGCAAGTTCCGCCTGGCGGAAGCCGCCGAGACGAAATCCGACGCCAAGCCGGATGCCAAGCAAGCTCCCGCCGCCCCCGCCGTGACGGAGGGCGCGTGACATGGAATTGAAGATCACCACCCTCGAAGGCAAGGAAGCCGGTTCCGTCAATTTGCCGGATGCGATCTTTGGCCTCGAGCCGCGCAGCGACATCCTGCAGCGCTGCGTCAACTGGCAGCTCGCCAAGCGCCAGCGCGGCACGCACAAGACCAAGGACCGCTCGGAAATCTGGCGCACCGGCAAGAAGATGTATGCGCAAAAAGGCACCGGCGGCGCTCGTCACGGCTCGGCACGCGTGCCGCAGTTCCGCGGCGGCGGACGCGCCTTCGGCCCGGTGGTGCGCAGCCATGCCATCGGCTTGCCCAAGAAGGTGCGCGCGCTCGCGCTCAAGCACGCGCTGTCGGCCAAGGCCAAGGACGGCGGCATCATCGTCATCGACAAGATGGCGCTGAAGGACGGAAAGACCAAGGGCCTTGCCAAGCAATTCGACAAGCTCGGCCTGATCAACGCGCTGATCATCGACGGCGCCGAGGTCGAGCTGAACTTCCGCAACGCGGCGCGCAACATTCCGAATATCGACGTGCTGCCGGTGCAGGGCATCAACGTCTACGACATCATGCGGCGCAAAACCTTGGTGCTGACCAAGGCCGCGCTCGATGCGCTGGAGGCGCGCTTCAAATGAGCACCAGCGATCCCCGCCATTACGACGTCATCATCGCCCCGGTGATCACCGAAAAGGCGACCATGGCGTCCGAGCACAACAAGGTCGTGTTCAAGGTGCGTAAGAACGCGACCAAGCCGCAGATCAAGGAAGCGGTCGAGAAGCTGTTCGACGTCAAGGTCAAAAACGTCAACACGCTCACCCGCAAGGGCAAGCTCAAGGTGTTCAAAAACAAGGTCGGGCAGCAGTCCGATGTGAAGCGCGCGATCGTGACCCTGGAAGAGGGTCATCGGATCGACGTGACCACGGGATTGTAAGGGAAGCTCCGATGGCGTTGAAAACATACAATCCGACCACGCCGAGCCAGCGCCAGCTGGTCAACATCGACCGCTCGTCGCTGTACAAGGGCGCACCGGTGAAGGCGTTGACCGAAGGGCAGCATTCGTCTGGCGGCCGCAACAATAACGGCCGCATCACCTCGCGCTTCCGCGGCGGCGGCCACAAGCAGGCCTATCGCAAGATCGATTTCCGCCGCACCAAGTTCGACGTACCGGCGACCGTCGAGCGGCTCGAATACGATCCCAACCGCACCGGCTTCATCGCGCTCATCAAGTACCAGGACGGCGAGCAGGCTTACATCCTGGCGCCGCAGCGCCTTGCCGCCGGCGACCAGGTGATCGCCTCCGAGCATGCCGACGTGAAGCCGGGCAATGCCATGCCGATCGCCAATATTCCGGTCGGCACCATCGTGCACAACATCGAGATCAAGATCGGCAAGGGCGGGCAGGTCGCGCGCTCGGCCGGCAGCTATGCGCAGATCGCTGGGCGCGACCAGGATTACGTCATCCTGCGGCTTAGTTCCGGCGAGCAACGCCTGGTGCATGGCCGCTGCATGGCGACCATCGGTGCGGTCTCGAACCCGGACAATATGAACACGACGATCGGCAAGGCCGGCCGCCAGCGCTGGAAGGGCCGCATGCCGCACAACCGCGGCATCACCATGAACCCGGTCGATCACCCGCATGGCGGACGCACCAAAGGCGGCAAGCATTGGAGCACGCCTTGGGGCATTCCGACCAAGGGCAAGAAGACGCGCAAGAACAAGCGCACCACCAAATTCATCGTCGCCAGCCGGCACGACCGCAAGAAGCAGCAGCAGTAGGGACAGAGATATGACGCGTTCAGTCTGGAAAGGTCCGTTCGTCGACGGCTATCTGCTGCGCAAGGCGGAGGCCGCGCGCTCGTCGGGCCGTCACGAGATGATCAAGATCTGGAGCCGGCGCTCGACCATTCTGCCGCAATTCGTCGGCCTGAATTTCGGCGTCTATAACGGGCAGAAGCACATTCCGGTGATGGTGACCGAGGAAATGGTCGGTCACAAGTTCGGCGAATTCGCGCCGGGCCGCATGTTCTACGGCCACAGCTCCGACCGCAAAGCCAAGCGTGCGGCCGCCGCACCGGCGGCGCCGGGTGCCCCGGCTGCCGCGCCGGCCGCGACGCCGGCGGCGAGTTAAGGAATCGAGAGAGACGTCATGGGCAAGAGCGCACACGAGCGAAGCCTCCCGGATAACGAGGCCAAAGCGGTGAGCCGGATGATCCGGGTCAGTCCGCAGAAGCTCAATCTTGTTGCGCAGATGATCCGCGGCAAGAAGGTCGCGAGCGCGCTCGCCGACCTCGAGTTTTCGCGCAAGCGCATCGCCAAGGACGTGCGCAAGTGCCTGGAGTCGGCGATCGCTAATGCCGAGAACAATCACGACCTCGACGTCGACGAGTTGGTCGTCGCCGAGGCCCATGTCGGAAAGGCGCTGGTGATCAAGCGCTTCAGCCCGCGCGGCCGCGGCCGCATGGGGCGCATTTTGAAACCGTTCTCCCACCTGACCATCATCGTGCGTCAGGTCGAAGCGCCAGCCGCAGCGAAAGCCTGAGGGGTCGTTTATGGGTCAAAAAGTTAATCCGATTGGGCTGCGTCTCGGGATCAACCGCACCTGGGACTCGCGCTGGTATTCCGGCAAGGCCGAATACGGCACGCTGCTGCACGAGGACATCAAGATTCGTGAAGAGTTGATGAAACAGCTCAAGCAGGCGGCGGTGTCGAAGATCATCATCGAGCGCCCGCACAAAAAGTGCCGCGTCACCATCCACTCGGCGCGTCCGGGCGTGGTGATCGGCAAGAAGGGCGCCGACATCGAGAAGCTGCGCAAGTCGGTCGCCAAGCTCACCGACAGCGACGTGGTCATCAATATCGTCGAAATCCGCAAGCCGGAACTCGACGCGCAACTGGTCGCCGAATCGATTTCCCAGCAGCTCGAACGCCGCGTCGCGTTCCGCCGCGCCATGAAGCGCGCGGTGCAGTCGGCCATGCGGCTCGGCGCCGAAGGCATCCGCATCAACTGCTCCGGCCGTCTCGGCGGCGCCGAAATTGCGCGCATGGAGTGGTACCGCGAAGGCCGCGTGCCGCTGCATACGCTGCGCGCCGATGTCGACTACGGCGTTGCCACCGCTTTCACCACCTACGGCACCTGCGGCGTCAAAGTCTGGATCTTCAAGGGCGAAATCCTCGAACACGATCCGATGGCGCAGGACAAGAAGCTCGCCGAAGGCGACCAGGGCCGTCCGCGCCGCGAAACCGCGGCCTGAGGAAAGAACAAGAGTTAAGTCATGCTGCAACCGATCCGCACCAAGTTCCGTAAGGCGTTCAAGGGCCGCATCCACGGCCTCGCCACCAGCGGCGCCACGCTCGCCTTCGGCCAATACGGCCTCAAGGCGCTGGAGCCCGAGCGCGTCACCGCGCGCCAGATCGAGGCCGCGCGCCGCGCGCTCACCCGCTTCATGAAGCGGTCGGGGCGGGTGTGGATTCGCATCTTTCCGGACGTGCCGGTGTCGAAGAAGCCGATCGAAATCCGCATGGGCAAAGGCAAGGGCACGCCCGAGCTGTGGGTCTGCCGCGTCAAGCCCGGCCGCATCCTGTTCGAGGTGGACGGCATTCCGATCGGCGTCGCCAAGGAAGCGCTGGCGCTCGCCGCCGCCAAGCTGCCGGTCAAGACCCGTTTCATCGAACGCATCGCCGAGTAAAGCCATGAAAGCCGCAGACGCAAGAGCGATGACGCTCGACCAGATCGACGACGAGGTGCTCAAGCTCAAGAAGGAGCAGTTCAACCTGCGTTTCCAGCGCGCCACCGGTCAGCTCGAGAATACCTCGCGCGTGCGCGTTATCCGCCGCGACGTCGCGCGCCTGAAGACCATTGCCGCGCAAAAGCGCGCCGGATCGATGCCGGAGATTGCGCCGAAACCGAAAGCGGAGGCGAAGCCCAAGGTTGCTAAGCCGAAGGCCGAGAAGCCGAAATCCGACAAGCCGAAATCAAAGAAGCCGCAGTCCGCGAAGAGCCTCAAGGCTGGCGCGAAGAAGACTGCCGCGAAGAAGTCGAAGAAGTAAGGGGTTCGAGATGCCGAAGCGTACGCTCCAGGGCGTCGTCGTCAGCGACAAGCAGGACAAGACCGTCGTCGTGCGCGTCGACCGGCGTTTCACCCATGCGACGATGAAGAAAACCATTCGCCGTTCGAAGAAATATCATGCGCATGACGAGAAGAACGAGTTTTCCGTCGGCGACACGGTGTGGATCGAAGAGCGTCGCCCGATCTCCAAGCTCAAGTGCTGGGAAGTGATCCGCGGCGATAAGAAACAGAAAGCTTAATGAGCGCCATGTTCGTAGATAAATTGCGCGCACAAACAATGAGAGCCGCATCATGATCCAGATGCAAACAAACCTCGACGTGGCGGACAATTCCGGCGCGCGCCGCGTCATGTGCATCAAGGTGCTGGGCGGCTCCAAGCGCAAATACGCTACCATCGGCGACGTCATCGTCGTCTCGGTGAAGGAAGCCATTCCGCGCGGCCGCGTGAAAAAGGGCGAGGTGATGAAGGCCGTGGTGGTGCGAATCGCCAAGGACATCAAGCGCGCCGACGGTTCCGTCATCCGCTTCGACCGCAATGCAGCGGTGCTGATCACCCCGCAGATGGAGCCGGTGGGAACCCGCATCTTCGGGCCGGTGCCGCGCGAATTGCGCGCCAAGAATCACATGAAGATCATCTCGCTCGCCCCGGAGGTGCTCTGATGGCCGCCAAAATCAAAAAGGGCGACAAGGTGATCGTGCTCGCCGGCCGCGACAAGGGCCGTTCCGGCGAGGTGATCGAGGTGCGTCCGGGCCAAGACCGCGCGCTGGTGCGCGGTGTCAACATGGTCAAGCGCCACCAGCGCCAGACCGCGCAGCAGGAAGGTGGGATCATCTCCAAGGAGAGCACGATCCATTTGTCCAACCTGGCGATGGCCGACCCCAAGGACGGCAAGCCGACCCGCGTCGGTTTCAAGTTCGTCGGCGAGGGGCAAGACCGCAAAAAGGTGCGCATCGCCAAGCGTTCCGGAGTCGAGATCGATGGCTGACACGCAACAGAATACCGAACCTAAGAAGCCGAAGAAGCCGAAAGTCGCCAAGGATAGCGACGCGCCGAAGGTGAAGAAGCCGCGCGAGCGCTCCGACTACGTGGCGCGGCTCAAGACCCATTTCGAGCAGGTCATCCGCGCCGAGCTGAGCAAGCAGTTCGGCTATACCAACCGCCTGCAGGTGCCGGTGATCACCAAGGTCGTGCTCAATATGGGCATCGGCGAGGGTGTCGCCGACCGCAAGAAGGTGGATAACGCCGCCGCCGACCTGACGCTGATCGCCGGCCAGAAAGCCGTGATCACCATGTCGCGCAAGTCGATCGCCACCTACAAGCTGCGCGACGGCCAGGCCATCGGCTGCAAAGTGACGCTGCGCAAGGCGCGCATGTACGACTTCATCGACCGGCTGGTAAATATCGCGCTGCCGCGTATCCGCGACTTCCGCGGGCTCAATCCGAAGAGCTTCGACGGCCGCGGCAACTACAGCCTCGGCATCAAGGAACACATCGTGTTCCCGGAGATCGATTTCGACAAGATTACCGACTCTTGGGGCATGGACATCACCGTTTGCACAAGCGCACGCAACGACTATGAGGCGCGCGCGCTGCTGGCTGCATTCAACTTCCCGTTCCGGCAGTGAGGGGCGATTCCGTTCCCTCAAACGCGGAAACGTAAGGAGCTAAAGGTATGGCGAAGAAGAGTTCGATCGAGAAGAACAACCGGCGGCGTAAGATGACGAAGCAATTCGCCAATCGCCGCAAGGCGCTCAAGACGATCGCCCGCGACAAGACGCTGCCGATGGAGGAGCGTTTCGCCGCCACCCTCAAGCTTGCCGAACTGCCGCGCAATTCCTCGGCCACCCGCATCCGCAATCGCTGCGAGCTCTCCGGCCGTCCGCGCGCCTATTACCGCAAGCATCGTCTCAGCCGCATCGCGTTGCGCGACCTCGGCTCCAAGGGCCTGATTCCCGGCCTCGTGAAGTCGAGCTGGTAGGGGGATCGCGATGGGTGTCAACGATCCGATCGGCGACATGATTGCCCGCATCCGCAATGCGCAGATGCGAGCCAAGTCGAAGGTTTCCATGCCGGGCTCCAAGCAGCGCGAGCGCGTCTGCGAGGTGCTCAAGACCGAAGGCTATATCCGCGGCTATGCCAGCGTCGCGCATGCCGATGGCCGCAGCGAGCTCGAGATCGAGCTGAAATATTTCGACGGCGAGCCGGTGATCCGCGAGATTTCGCGCGTCTCCAAGCCCGGCCGGCGCGTCTACGCCTCGGTCAGGGCATTGCCGCGCATCAATAACGGCCTCGGCATCTCGATTTTGTCCACGCCCAAGGGCGTGATGGCCGATCACGAAGCCCGCGACGCCAATGTCGGCGGCGAAATCATCTGCACGGTGTTTTGATGTCGCGCATCGGCAACAAAGCGATCGCGATCCCGTCCGGCGTCACCGCCAACGTGGAAGGGCAGACCGTCAAGATCAAGGGCCCGAAGGGCGCCATGCAGGTCGTGCTGCATGACGACGTGACGGCCAAGATGGACAAGAGCACGGTCAAGCTCGAGCCGCGCAGCGAGAGCAAGCGGGCGCGCTCGATGTGGGGCACTTCGCGCACGCTGGTCGCCAATCTGATCGCGGGCGTGACCAAGGGCTTCGAGGAGCGGCTGGAGATCACCGGCGTCGGCTACCGCGCCGCGGTGCAGGGCAGGTCGCTGAACCTGCAGCTCGGCTTCAGCCACGACGTGAATTTTCCGATCCCGGAAGGCATCACGATCGCGACGCCGAAGCCGACCGAGATCGTGGTCACCGGGATGGACAAGCAGAAAGTCGGCCACGTCGCCGCCGAGATCCGCGGCTTCCGTCCGCCCGAGCCGTACAAGGGCAAGGGCGTGAAATACGTCGGCGAATACATATTCCGCAAGGAAGGCAAGAAGAAGTAGAGGGACGCGCGATGTCGAGATTAAGCGATCGAACTGCGCGACGGACGGCGACCGTGCACCGCAACGTCAAGCTTGCCGCCGGCACCAGCGGCCGCGCGCGGCTGACGGTATTTCGCTCGTCCAAGCACATCTACGCCCAGCTCATCGACGACACCAAGGGCGAAACGCTCGCGGCGGCATCCTCGCTCGAAAAGACGACGCGCGAGGGAGCCAAGAGCGGCGCCAATATCGATGCGGCGAAGGTGGTCGGCAAGCTGATCGCCGAGCGCGCCAAGGAGAAGGGCATCAAGGACGTCGTGTTCGACCGCGGCGGCTATCTCTATCACGGGCGCGTCAAGGCGCTGGCCGATGCCGCGCGCGAAGGCGGCCTCAACTTTTAACGGATTAGACGCACATGGCACATGAACCCCGACGAGAGCCGCGCCGCGACCGTGAACGCGGCGGCCGCGATGAGCGCGACAGCGAGTTCACCGACAAGCTGGTCCACATCAATCGTGTGGCCAAGGTGGTGAAGGGCGGCCGGCGTTTTGCCTTCGCCGCGCTGGTGATCGTCGGCGATCAGAAGGGCCGCGCCGGCTACGGCCACGGTAAGGCGCGCGAGGTGCCGGAGGCGATCCGCAAGGCCACCGACGCCGCCAAGCGCAGCCTGACGCGCGTGCCGCTGCGCGAAGGCCGCACGCTGCATCACGACGTGTTCGGCCGTCACGGCGCCGGCAAGGTGATCCTGCGCGCGGCGCCTCCGGGAACCGGCATCATCGCCGGCGGTCCGATGCGCGCGGTGTTCGAAACGCTCGGCATCCAGGACGTGGTGGCCAAGTCGCTCGGCTCGTCCAATCCTTACAACGTGGTGCGCGCGACTTTCGACGCGCTCAAGCATCAGGATTCGCCGCGCTCGGTCGCGGCTCGCCGCAATATCAAGGTCTCCACGCTGCAGTCGCGCCGCCGCGAAGGCGATGCTGAACCCGCGACGGATTAAGGATCACGCGAATGGCTGAGGCACAAAAGACCATCAAGGTCGAGCAGGTGGCGAGCCCATCGCGGCGCCACCATGACCAGCGCGAGACCCTGATCGGGCTGGGCTTAAACAAGATCGGCCGCACCCGCGACCTGCCGGACACGCCGTCGACGCACGGCATGATCCGCAAGCTGCGGCATCTGGTGCGCGTGGTCGGCAAAGCGAGTTAAGAGGACGAGTGCCATGAAACTCAACGAGATCGCCGACCGGCCGGGCGCGCGCAAGAACCGCATGCGCATCGGTCGTGGCATCGGCTCCGGCATGGGCAAGACCGGCGGCCGCGGCGGCAAGGGCCAGACCGCGCGCTCCGGCGTACGTATCAAGGGTTTCGAAGGCGGTCAGATGCCGCTGCACCGGCGCCTGCCCAAGCGCGGCTTCCGCAATACGTCGTTCGCGGTCAGGCTAAACGAAACCAATATCGGCAAGGTGCAGGCGGCGATCGATGCCGGGCTCATCGATACCAAAAACGCAGTCGACGTCGCGGCCATGGTCAAGGCCGGTCTGATGCGGCGCGCCAAGGGCGGCGTGAAGCTGCTCGGCGACGGCGAGCTCAAGAGCAAGGTCGATTTCGCGGTCTACCGGGCGTCGAAATCCGCCGTCGCGGCGGTCGAGAAGGTCGGCGGCAGCGTGAAAATCCTCGCTCCGGCGAAGGAAGTGGACGCCGAGCCGAAGGGCAAGAACAAGCGCATGGCGCTGGAAGCGGCCAAGGGTCCCAAGCCGAAGGCTGCCAAGCCCAAGGCGGAAGCGGCCGAGGGCGAAGAGCCCAAGGTAGAGCCCAAGGCCGAGTAATTTCATAACGGTGTCATCGCCCGCGAAGGTGGGCGATCCAGTAATCGCGGCCTAGAAGAACTGGTGTGAGAGCATATTTAGGAGACGGCGAGTACTGGTTGCCCCGCTTTCGCGGGGCATGACAGCGGCAAAGCCGGGGCGCGGCGGCAGGAGCGACTGATGGTTTCGGCAGCGGAACAACTGGCGGCCAATCTCAACTTCTCGGCGCTCGCCAAAGCCGAAGAGCTCAAGAAGCGCATCTATTTCACGGTCGGCGCGCTGCTGGTCTATCGCCTTGGGACCTATATTCCGCTGCCGGGCATCGATCCGGCCGCCTGGGAGCAGATCTTCAACACCCAGGCCGGCGGCATTCTCGGCATGTTCAACATGTTCTCCGGCGGCGGTATCCACCGGATGGCGATCTTCGCGCTCAACATCATGCCCTACATCTCGGCCTCGATCATCATCCAGTTGATGACGACGGTCTCGCCCACGCTCGAAGCGCTCAAGAAGGAAGGCGAGTCGGGCCGCAAGATCATGAACCAGTACACCCGCTATCTCACGGTGGCGCTGGCCGCGTTCCAGTCCTACGGCATCGGCATTGGGCTGCAAGGCACCGGCAGCGTGGTCAGCGAACCCGGTTTCTTCTTCCTAATCTCGACCACGATCACACTCACCGGCGGCACCATGTTCCTGATGTGGCTGGGCGAGCAGATCACCTCGCGCGGCATCGGCAACGGCATTTCGCTGATCATCCTGTCCGGCATCGTGGCGCAGTTGCCGTCGGCAATCGCCGGCACGCTGGAACTCGGCCGCCAGGGCGCCTTGTCCACCGGCTTGATCCTCGCCATCATCGTGATGGCGACCGCCGTCATCGCTTTCATCGTGTTCATGGAGCGCGCGCAGCGCCGGTTGCTGATCCAGTATCCCAAGCGCCAAGTCGGCAACCGCATGTTCGAGGGCCAATCCTCGCATCTGCCGCTCAAGCTCAACACCTCGGGCGTGATCCCGCCGATCTTCGCCTCCTCGCTGCTGCTGCTGCCGACCACGGTCGCGAATTTCAACGCGGGCTCGGGACCAGGCTGGTTCACCACGATCACCACGCTGCTCAGCCATGGCCGGCCGCTGTTCCTGATCCTTTACATCGGGCTGATCGTGTTCTTCGCGTTCTTCTACACCGCGATCGTGTTCAACCCGACCGAGACCGCCGATAACCTGAAGAAGCACGGCGGCTTTATCCCCGGTATCCGGCCGGGCGAGCGCACGGCGGAATATATCGACTACGTGCTCTCGCGCATCACCGTGATCGGCGCGCTCTACCTCGCCATCGTCTGCCTGATCCCGGAAATCCTGATCTCCTATGCCGCGGTGCCGTTCTATTTCGGCGGCACCTCGCTGCTGATCGTGGTCAGCGTCACCATGGATACGGTCGCGCAGATCCAGGGCTACCTGCTGGCGCACCAGTATGAAGGCTTGATCAAGCGGTCGAAGTTGCGGGGGCGCAATCGATGAGACTGATCCTGCTCGGCCCGCCGGGAGCGGGGAAGGGCACGCAAGCGCAGCGCCTGGTCCAGAAACACGGCATCGTCCAGCTTTCCACCGGCGACATGCTGCGCGCCGCGGTCGCCGCCGGCACGCCGGTCGGCCTGCGCGCCAAAAGCATCATGGATGCCGGGCAACTGGTTCCCGATGAGGTGGTGGTGGCGATCGTCGCCGATCGCATCGATCAGCCCGACGTCAAGCGCGGCTTCGTGCTCGACGGCTTCCCGCGCACGGTGCCGCAGGCGCAGGCGCTCGACCGCCTGCTGGCCGAGCGCGGCCTCAGGCTCGACGGGGTGATCGAGCTCAAGGTGGACGAGGGCATCCTGCTCACGCGCATCGAGACCCGGGTCGCCGAAATGACCGCCCGCGGCGAGAAGCTGCGCGCCGACGACAATCCGGAAGTGCTCAAGGGCCGCCTGGCGGCCTACCGGGCGCAGACCGCGCCGCTCGTCGACTATTACGCCGGCCTGGGGCAGCTCCGCAGCGTGGACGGTATGGCGCCGATCGATGCCGTCACCGCGGCCATCGACCGCATCCTAAGCCCCTCCCGGAACGGCAAGGCAAAACCAGCCGCCAAGCCCGCCCGCCGCAAGGCCAAGGCCGCTAAAGGCCGTTCGGCTGGCAAAGCCCGTAAATCGGGGCGAAAGCTGAGCCGTCCGGCCCGCGCCAAAAACAAGGCTGGACAGCGCAAATCGCGTACCCGGCGGAGGTTGACGAAGGCTAGATGAATCCCTTAATAAGCTGCACATTCAGAAGCTTGACGCGATGCCGGGCCCCAGAAAACCGGGGACAGGTGTCGTGTTACGCTTTGCGCTATCCCCTTCCAGGGACACGAAGATTCGGCGCGTCACGCGCGGCCGGACGATAACAGGAGAGACCATCCGTGGCTCGTATCGCGGGCGTAAATCTGCCCACCAACAAGCGCGTCGTGATCGCGCTGCAGTACATCCATGGCATTGGGCAAAAGAAAGCCCATGAAATCATGGAGAAGGTTAACCTGCCGCAGGA
>CABECD010000094.1_pt1 | contig 13613 bp, 13 predicted proteins | sample 3132731 | NCBI WGS metagenome assembly CABECD01 (sample SAMEA5534347, study PRJEB31848) | metagenome | biome: tundra; feature: field; material: soil | place: USA | collected 2013-05 | depth 0.45 m | reverse complement strand
CTACAAGATTCCGCCCGACCGCATCACCGTGATCCCGCGCGCGGTCGACACCGCCAGCTTCAGTCCGGCGGCGGTGAGCGCCGACCGCATCGCGGCGCTGCGCCGGGTGTGGAGAATTCTACCGCAGATGCGCGTGGTGCTTGTTCCCGGCCGTATCGCGCCGTGCAACGGGCAACTCTGCATGATCGATGCCGCGCGGCTGTTGGTCAGCGGCGGCGACCGCAACATCGCCTTCGTGTTCGCCGGCGAGGACCGCGGACAGGCGCGCTACGCGCGCAGCCTTCGCCGGCAAGCCCGCATGCACGGCATCGACACGCTGTGCCGCATGGTCGGCCATTGCGCCGACATGCCGGCCGCGCTCGCGGTCGCCGACGTCGGGGTGGTACCGGCGCTGCAACCACCACTGGTCGGACGCGCCGCCGCCGAAGCGCAGGCCATGGGCCGGCCCGTGGTCGCCACCACGGTCGGGGTCTTGCCGGAAAACGTGCTTTGCCCGCCACGCATGCGCGACGACTTGCGCACCGGCTGGCTGGTGCGGCCCGGCAACGTGAGCGAACTCGCGCGCGCGGTCGCGTCCGTGCTTGCGCTCGACGTCACCGCTTACGCGGCGCTCAGCGCCCGTGCGCGCCAATTCGCCGAGTTCGTATTTTCCCCGCAAAGCGTTGCCGAAGCCATTCGCGGCGTTTATACCTCGCTGCTCGCGCGCGACGTCTGACGGTGATTGGCTTCAAGGTGGTAAACGTAATGTCGAGTTTGCCCGTGCCTGCAATGCCGGCCGTCAAGGACCGCCCCTCCGTGATTGCGCGCGGCGACACTTCCGAATCCGGTTCCGACGCCAAGGCGCGCGCACAGCAAGCGCGCGATCCGATCGCCGTGCTCATCGTGGTGCCCACCCTCGATGGCGGCGCGGCGGATGTCGGCGCGCTCGGACTGGTGCGCATCCTCACCGCGGCGGGCCACCGCGCCATCGTGGCGTCGCAGGCCGGTCGGCTGGTCGCCGACGTGACGGCGGCCGGCGGTGAATTCTTATCCCTCGACCTCGCCAGCAACAATCCGTTTCGGATGCTGCGCAGCGCCGCCGCGCTGAACCGGATCGCGCGCGCGCGCAAATGCGACGTGATCCATGCGCTTGGCCGCTCGGCGGCCTGGAGCGCCTATCTCGCCGCGCGGCTGCGCGGTATTCCGTTCGTCACCAGCTGGTACAAGGGCTTTCGCGACCAGAACATCTTCAAGCACCTGTACAACGGCGTCATGGCGCGCGGCGACCGCGTCGTGGCGGTGAGCGAGCAGATCGCGCAATTGATCAGCGACCGCTACGGCATGCCGTGGGAGCGCATAGCGGTGGTGCCGTGCAGCATCGACTTCGAGCGCTTCGATCCAGCCGATGTCGCGCGCGAGCGCGTCGAGGCGATGCGTCACGCCTGGGGCATCAAGCGCGACACCAAGGTGATCCTGATCGTCGGCCGCATCGTGCGCCGCAAGGGCCACCATGTCGTGGTGAAGGCGGCGAAGCGGCTGAAGGAGATGGGGCTTAAGGATTTCTTGTGCGTCTTCGTCGGCGAGGACCGCGGCCGCACCCATTACACCGGCGAGCTTTGGGATCTGGTGCTGGCCACCGGCACCATGGATGTCATCCGCATGGCGGCGCCGGTCGCCGACATGCCGGCCGCCTATGCCGCGGCCTCGGTCGTGGTATCGGCGGCGGTGCAGCCGGAAGGCCTGCAACGTTCGATCCTGGAGGCGCAGGCGATGGCGCGGCCGGTGATCGTCTCCGACCTCGGCGCCGGGCCGGACGTCGTGCTCACCCCGCCGGCGGTGCCGGAGAGCCGCATCACCGGCCTGCGCTTCCACGCCGGCGACGACGCGGCGCTGGCGGCGACCTTGCTGCGGCTGTTTTCCTTGCCCGAGCCTACCTGCCGCGCCATGGGCGCGCGCGGCCGCGACTGGGTGCTCGGCCATTTCAATGCGCCGGCGGTCGCCGAGCAGACGCTGCGGCTTTATGACGAGATTACCGGCCGCGAAATAGCTGCAGCCCTGGCGCCGCGATTGCGACAAAATTAGAGGAATTTGAATGATTTGACCGCGATTTTGGTCATTTCCGTCGACATCATTGACGGAACTACGTTGACTTATTCGCCGTTTCTACCAATCTTTCGCTAGCTAAGGCGATCAAGTACGCTAAGGCTCGTTGCAACAGCATGAGGAGATAATAGCCATTCGTCGTCCGATGAAGTCCGCGCTGCCCGCCCAAAAGGACGGCCCGCGCATCAACGAGGAGATCCGCTCGAAAGAAGTTCAGCTGATCGATAGTACCGGCGACAACAAGGGTGTCGTCGATTTTCAAACCGCCATGAGCATGGCGGAGGCGGCCGGGCTCGACCTGGTGGAGATTTCTCCCAACACGACCCCGCCGGTCTGCAAGATCCTGGATTTCGGCAAATACAAATTCCAGGCGCAGAAGAAAGCCGCCGAAGCCCGCAAAAAGCAAAAAGTCGTCGAGGTCAAGGAGATCAAGCTCCGGCCGATGATCGACGACCACGATTACGACGTGAAGATGCGTTCGATGAAGCGCTTCTTCGAAGAGGGCGACAAGGTCAAGATCACCCTGCGCTTCCGCGGCCGCGAAATGGCGCACCAGGAATTGGGCTACAAATTGCTCAACCGCGTCAAAGAAGACACCGCGCCGATCGCCAAGATCGAATCGGAACCGCGGTTCGAAGGCCGGCAGATGGTCATGCTGCTGGCGCCGCGCTAGCCCATAGCGCTGACGCAGCTAACGCGCCGCTCGCAAAAAACGAGCGGCGCTTTTATTTCGCGTCAAGCAAACTCGATCGCCGCTCGGCTTCCCAGTGACCAGCGCAAGTGCCGCTCGAGCCAACGCCGTGCCAAGTGCCGGTCCCGGAGTTGTCCGACAGACGACCGGCGCCGTTGGCACCCTTTTCGCCGACTTTGATGCTGACCTTGATCGCGCCATCCGGCGCGACCGTGCCGGCCATGTCGACCGCCGCGTCGCCCTGATAGCTGACCCGGCCGTTCGCGACCTTCACATTGTAGCGGTAGCCGCGGTCGCAAGTGCCCTTTTCCGTGACAATCAGCACACTCCAGTTGCCGTCTTGGATCGCGGCAAACGCGGCATGGGGCTGGCCGGCGATCGCCGCGCCAGCGAGTAACGCGGCTAAGATCACCGAATTCTTGATGCATTGCATGACGACGAGCTCCCTGTCGGCGGCGGCTTTGGTCTCATTTCGCGGCCATCCCAACCGGAGAAAGCTGGCGAAAATAGCGTCAATTTGAGGCGCAAATAACAGCCAAATGCCTAAACACCAGGTTAACGGCCTCGCCTAACGCGCGGTTGCAAGGTCCTGCCGCCTCTGCCATAACGCCGCCCTCTCGCCGCCCGGCTGGTTAGGGCTGCCGTGGCGGCGATTAACAGCTCAATTCCGAGCACCCGCTCAAAGACCATCGTCTTGCGAGCACATCCCGGCCGAGTGGGCTTTCGGGCCCGCCGTCGCGCCGATCAGGAGAGCCAAATGCCCAAGCTGAAGACTAAATCGGGCGCCAAAAAGCGCTTCAAGATCACCGCGACCGGCAAGGTGAAATACCAGCAGTCCGGCAAACGTCACGGCATGATCAAGCGGACCACCCAGCAGATCCGCGACCATCGCGGCACCAAGGTGCTGTTCAAGACCGACGGCGACAACATCAAGAAATACTTTCTGCCGAACGGCTGATTGGTATTTCCGGCCGCTCTAACGCGGCCCTTGTCCCCGTCGAGAATTCGCACCCACTGCAAGGAGTTTTCCCATGTCCCGCGTCAAGCGTGGCGTCACCTCACACGCCAAGCACAAGAAAGTCCTCAAGGCCGCCAAGGGCTATTACGGCCGCCGCAAGAACACCATCCGCATCGCCAAGCAGGCGGTGGAGAAGGCCGGCCAATACGCCTTCCGCGACCGCAAGCGGCGCAAGCGCACGTTCCGCGCGCTGTGGATTCAGCGCCTGAACGCCGCGGTGCGGCCGTTCGGCCTCAACTACAGCCGCTTCATCGCCGGGCTGGCGAAATCCGGCATCACGGTCGACCGCAAGGTGCTGTCCGATCTCGCCATCCGCGAGCCGGCGGCGTTCCAGGCGATCGTGGAAAAGGCCAAGGCCGCGCTGCCGGCTTAGCCATCCACAGCGAGACTTGTCATGCCCCGCGAAAGCGGGGCATCCAGTAGCCACCGGGTGTTCGTCATTTCGCGTGCGCAGGGGTTACTGGATCGTCCGCTTTCGCGGATGATGACATCCTGAGGCCTTGCCCATGTCCGATATCGCGCAACTGGAAAACGACCTACTTATCGCCATCGCTTCGGCCAAGGACGAAGCGGGGCTCGAAGCGGTGCGCGTGGCGGCGCTCGGCAAGAGCGGGGAGGTCACGGCGCTGCTCAAGACGCTCGGCGCCATGACGCCGGACCAGCGCAAGGTGCAGGGCCCGGCGATCAACGGGCTGAAGGATCGCGTCACCGCCGCCATCGCGGCAGCCAAGGACGCGCTTGGCGCCGCCGCGCTCGATGCCAGGCTCAACACCGAAACCGTCGACGTTACGCTGCCGGTGCGCGAAGCGCCGACTGAGGCCGGCCGCCTGCATCCGATCAGCCAGGTGACCGACGAGATCACCGCCATTTTCGCCGACATGGGCTTCGCGGTGGCGGAAGGTCCCGACATCGAAACCGACGATTACAACTTCACCAAGCTGAATTTCCCGGAAGGCCATCCAGCGCGGGAGATGCACGACACATTCTATTTCCCGCCCAAGCCCGACGGCTCGCGGCTCCTGCTGCGCACGCACACCTCGCCGGTGCAGGTACGCACCATGTTGGCGCAGAAGCCGCCGATCCGCGTGATCTGCCCGGGCCGCACCTATCGCAGCGACTCGGATCAGACCCACACGCCGATGTTCCACCAGGTCGAGGGCCTGGTGATCGACAAGGGCTCGCATCTCGGCCACTTGAAATGGATCCTGGAAGAATTCTGCAAGGCGTTCTTCGAGGTCGACAGCGTGAAGATGCGCTTCCGTCCGTCGTTCTTCCCGTTCACCGAGCCGTCGCTGGAAGTCGACATCCAGTGCAGGCGCGACAAGGGCGAAATCCGTTTCGGCGAAGGCGACGACTGGCTGGAAATTCTCGGCTGCGGCATGGTGCACCCGAATGTTTTGCGAAACTGCGGGCTCGACCCGGCGGAGTACCAGGGCTTCGCCTGGGGCTTGGGCATCGACCGCATCGCCATGCTGAAATACGGCATGCACGACCTGCGCGCGTTCTTCGAGGCCGACGTGCGCTGGCTCGCGCATTACGGCTTCCGGCCGCTCGATTTCCCGACGTTGGCGGGAGGATTGAGCCCGTGAAATTCACCCTGCCCTGGCTCAAGGAGCATCTCGACACCGACGAGCAGCTCGCCGCGATCGTGGACAAGCTCACCATGATCGGGCTCGAGGTCGAGCGCGTCGAGGACAAGGCGGTGCTGCTCAAGCCATTCGTCATCGCCTCGGTGATCTCCGCCGAAAAGCACCCGAACGCCGATCGCCTGCGCGTCTGCATGGTCGACATCGGAGATGGCAAGCCCATTCAGGTCGTGTGCGGCGCGCCCAATGCGCATGCCGGCATGAAAGGCGTGTTCTCGGCGCCCGGCACCTTCATCCCCGGCAAGAACATCACGCTGACGGTCGGCACCATCCGCGGCGTGGAAAGCCGCGGTATGCTGTGCTCGGCGGCCGAGCTGATGATTTCCGACGACCACGACGGCATCATCGAGCTTCCGGCCGATGCGCCGGTCGGAAAGTCTTACGCCGAATGGGCGGCGTTGAGCGATCCGGTGATCGAGATCAATCTCACGCCCAACCGGCCGGATTGCACCGGCGTCAACGGCATCGCGCGCGATCTCGGCGCCACCTCTATCGGCGCCTTCAAGGACCGCCCGCCCAAGCCGGTCAAGGGAAAATTCCCCTGCCCGGTCAAGGTCACGCTCGACTTTGGCGCCACGCCCTCGCTCTGCCCGGCCTTCGGCCTGCGCCTGGTCAAGGGCGTCAAGAACGGCCCCTCGCCCGACTGGCTGCAAAAGCGGCTCACCGCCATCGGCCTGCGGCCGATCAACGCGCTGGTCGACATCACCAACTTCATCACCTACGACCGCGGCCGCCCGCTGCACGTGTTCGACGCCGCCAAGGTGCATGGCCATCTCACCGTCCGGCGCGCCCGCAACGGCGAGACGCTGCTGGCGCTCGACGGCAAGACCTACACGCTCGATCAGGGCATGTGCGTGATCGCCGACGAGAAGGGCGTCGAATCGCTCGCCGGCATCATGGGCGGCGAGGCCACCGGCTGCTCGGAGACCACCACCGACGTGCTGATCGAATCGGCGTTGTGGGACGAGATCAACATCGCGCAGACCGGACGCAAGCTCGCCATCAATTCGGACGCGCGCTATCGCTTCGAGCGCGGCGTCGATCCAGCATTCATGTTGCCCGGCCTCGAGCTCGCTACCCAGATGGTGCTCGATCATTGCGGCGGCACGCCGTCGGAGATCGTGGTGGCCGGCGACCCGACGCCGAAGGAAACCATCGTCGATTTTCCCATGAACGAATTACAGCGGCTGGCCGGTTTCAAGCTGCCGCTCGCCGACATGCGCCGCGTGCTGGAGAAGCTCGGCTTCTTCGCCGCCGGCCAAAGCGACCGCGTGAAAATCGCGGTGCCGTCGTGGCGGCCGGACGTGCATGGCCGCGCCGACATCGTCGAGGAATTAGTGCGCATCGTCGGCGTCGACCAGGTGCCTTCGACGCCGTTTCCGCGCGGCGAACACGCGCGCAAACCCGTGCTCACGCCGATCCAGAACCGCACCCGCAAGGCCAAGCGCGCGCTCGCCGCGCGCGCCATGGTGGAGGCCGTCACCTGGTCGTTCGTGTCGAAACGCGAGGCCGAGCTGTTCGGCGGCGGCAATCCGGCTTTGGCGTTGGCCAATCCGATCGCGGCCGAGCTCTCCGACATGCGGCCGAGCCTCATTCCCGGGCTGGTGATGGCGGCGCAGCGCAATGCCGACCGCGGCAGCGCCGACGTGGCGCTGTTCGAGGTCGGGCAAATCTTCAAGGACGACAAGCCCGAAGACCAGCTCACGGCCGCCACTGGCCTGCGCCGCGCGCTCGCCAAGGCCGTCGGCAACGGCCGCCACTGGTCGAGCAAGGCAGCGCCGGTCGACGCCTTTGACGCCAAGGCCGACGCCTTCGCGGTGCTGGCGGCTGCCGGCACGCCAATGCAGGCCTTACAGGTGGTGCCCGGCGCCCCGGTCTGGTTCCATCCCGGCCGCAGCGGCACCATCCAGATCGGCCCGCAGAACGTGCTCGGCGCTTTCGGCGAGTTGCATCCGCGCGCGCTGGCAGCGCTCAAGGCCGACGGGCCGCTGGTGGCGTTCGAAGTGATCCTGGAAATAATCCCCGAGCCCAAAGCAAAGGCCACGCGGGCCAAGCCCATGCTCGAATTGTCGCCGTTCCAGCCGGTCGAACGCGATTTCGCCTTCGTGGTGGAGAATGCCGTGAAGGCCGCCGACATCGTGCGCGCCGCGCAGAGCGCCGACCGCAAGCTGATCACCACCGTCGCCGTGTTCGACGTCTACGAAGGCAAGGGCATCGACCCCGGCAAGAAGTCGATTGCCATAGCCGTGACCATGCAGCCGCGCGAGAAGACCATGACCGACGCCGAGATCGACGCGCTCGGCCAGAAGATCGTCGCCGAGGTCGCCAAGAAAACCGGCGGCGTGTTGCGGGCATAATACTGGAGCATGATCTTTTTCGAAAACCGGTACCCACTTTTTGGGATCATGCTCTAGCCCGGCACTAAATCCGCAAACGCAAACCCGTCGCGCAGGACCGTCTCGCCGACTTGCACCGGAATGGTCCAAGCCAGCATCGGCCCCGCCGATACGAAGGTATGGAATTCGCCGTTTTCGCCGCAGGGGTCGCTACCAGCGGGCAATGTGCCGATCAATCCAGCGTCGAAGCGGCGGCCGGCGAACGAGGCCGCCAATTTCTTCAAGTCCACGACAGTGAGATGGGCCTCGATGCCGGCGTCGATCATGTCGCGCGCCAGCCGCCCGGTCGGCAATCCCCACAATGGAAAGACCGGCGTAATGCCGGTGCCGGTGAGATTTTTCTCGCGATAGGCGCGCACGTCCTCCAGGTAGAGATCGCCGAAAATAATATGCGTCACGCCGCGCGCCTTGGCGTCCCGTATCGCCGCGGCCATTTCGCGCTCATAGACCTCGTTCGGACAGGGATACGGGATGCGCACGACCACCGCCGGCACGCCGGCGGCAGCGAGCTGCGCGCGCAGCAATTCCTCGCGCACGCCATGCATGCTGACGCGGGCGAAGGTGTCGGTGACCGTCGTCAAGGCGCCGACGATGTCGAACTCAGCCTGGCGGCGCACCTCGTGCAGCGCCCAGGCGCTGTCCTTGCCGCTCGACCAGGCGATCAGCGCTTTCGGGCGTGGCTTTGCCATCAATCATCCTCACCCCGACGACGGCGATGCGGACGTTCGCGCGAACGGCGCGCCGGCTTGTCCTCGTCCGGCTCCTTCAGCGCGCCGATCCGGCGCAACGCCGCTTTGGCCGCGCGCACGCCGGATTCCCAGGCACCGCCGACCGTGCCCCACTGGGTCTCGTGCACCGCCTCGCCGGCAAACCAGATGCGCCCGCCGAGCGGCTCCATCAGCACCTTGCGCGCGTCGGCGTTGCCGGGCGCGGCGGCCGACATGGCGCCAAGCACCCAGGGCTCGTCGTTCCAGCGCGTGGCGTGGCCGCGCTTGATCGCGCGCTTGACGTCGGAGCCGAACAACGTCGCCAGCCAGTCGCCGGCGAAGTCGATCATCGCAGCCTCGCCCTGCGCGGCCAGCGCGCGGCCGAAGCTGCCGGCGACCTCGACCAGATGCAGACTTGTGCCCGATATATTGGCCAGCAACGCGGCGGTGCGCGCGCCGGCCGCTTGTTCGAACACCAGGTCGTCGCGTTGCAGGCCGAGCGGATTGCCCGGCATGTCGAGCGCGATGTGATCGAAACTGCCGAGCGCGAGCTTGGCCGCGGCATCGAGCTGGCGCTTGGGCAGCGCCGGGCTGAATTCGATTTTGTCCGCGGTGAGCACATTGGTCGATACGGTCACGATAATGGCGCGCGGGCTCAGGCGCCCTTTTGCGGTTTCAACCTCGAGGCTGCGGTCCCATGCGATGCGCGTGACCGGCGTTGAAAGCCGCACCGGCAAGTCGGCCGCGAGCCGGGCGAGCAGCGCGCCATAGCCCTGCTTGCAGAACGCGTCGGCGGCGCGCTCGGCCGCGCGGGCAAGATCCATGGCGGAGACGCTTTTGAGATCCTTGCCGCAGCCATAGGGGCCGAGAATGAATTCGATCGTGCCCTGCCAGTCGCCGAGATCGCGCGGCAGCGCCGCCGCCGCCACATCCGTCTTGGCGCGGGCGGCGTCGGCGATGGCGCGATGCGAACGCACCAGGCTGCTGAGGAAAATTTCGAGTTCCGCATCGCGCGCATTGCGCGGGCCGACGCGCACCGACTGCCCGCGCGGCGCCGGGTAGACATCGATGCCGGCCGGCGCCGCCGGCTTGAGCAGCGGGTTGACGTCGGGCTGATGAATCCAGTGGGCGCCGCGGTCGAACGGCACGCCGAAAGTCCGCGTATCGGTGACACAGCGCCCGCCGACATGGTCCGCGGCCTCGATCACGACAAAGCGCTGCTTGGCGGCGGCGACGCGGCGCGCGGCCGCGATCCCGGCGGCGCCGGCGCCGATAATCACCACATCCACGTCGCTGGCGGCCGGCCCGGCGCCGAGCGCGGGCTTCGCCAGCAGCGCCGCACCGGCGGCCAGGAATGAGCGGCGACTAAGCCTCGACATGGTATCCGAATGATTGACGGTGTCGCCGCCAGATTGCCCGAATGCGCCTGGCGCGGCAATTATTATGACTAATCATTGGTTACCGGGGCGCGCGGGCAATGAACCAAATTGCAATGAGTCTTGGCTAAATTTGGCCGCAATAGACCGTGCGACCACGCATGATCCCGAAAAGCTTGTCCTCGACTTGATCGGGGATGGGAACCGGTTTCCGGAAAAGATCATGCGCCCTTAAAAAAAGTCGCGCGCGGGACGGAAACGTTACTGGGACGTCAAGGAATGGCGCCAAGGACCGTGCAATGAGTTGGATGGCGGACGGGGTCGGGCGTCTTCTCGCCCATTATCTGGAGAAGCCGGCGCAGGGCTACGAGCCGTTCACGCCGAGCGATCCCGAAACCTTGCGCGCCACGCTCATGCCCGGCGACGTGCTGCTGGTCGAAGGCAGCAACCACATTTCCGGCGTCATCAAATATCTCACGCAGTCCACCTGGTCGCACGCCGCGCTCTATGTCGGGCCGATCGGCGATCGGGAGACCGCGGAGGGCGAGTCGCTGGTGCTGGTGGAAGCCAATATCGGCCAGGGCGTGGTGGCGGCACCGCTGTCGAAATATGCCCGCTACCACACCCGCATCTGCCGGCCGACCGGGCTGACCGCGGACGATTGCGCGCGCGTCTGCGCTTACGCGGCCGAGCGCATCGGCTTCGACTACGATCTCAAGAACATCATCGACCTCATGCGCTATCTGTTTCCGCTGCCGGTGCCGCAGCGCTGGCGCCGGCGCATGATGGCGCTCGGCTCCGGCCATCCAACCCGCATCATCTGCTCGGCGCTGATCGCGCAAGCCTTCGAGAATGTGCGCTATCCGATCCTGCCCAAGGTGACGCTGCTCGACAGCGAGGCGGCGCGCCGCGAAATCCTGGAAATCCGCCATTCCACGCTGTTCGCCCCGCGCGATTTCGACATCTCGCCCTATTTCGAGGTGGTCAAGCCGACCCTGGTGAAAGGCTTCGACTACAAGGCGATGGCCTGGGCCGATCTTCCGGCCGCCGACGCCGACGAGATGGTGTCGCTGGTGCCGGCCGAGAGCGAAACATTCGCGACCGACACGCTGTCGCCGGTGGTTTGATCGACTTGGTCCTTAGACTTTGGGCCTTGCCCCAGGCCGCGGCCGGCATTAGCTGTGACCGCATGATCGACGCGGCCTTCAAAGCGCTTTCGCAACTGTTCACGCAGCCGCTGCGCGCGGTGCTGATGAAGGCCGTGGGCTTAGCCCTGCTGCTGATCGTCATCATCGGCATCGTGCTCAACCGCGTGTTCGCCGCGCTGGCGGCGAGCGGCGCCACCTGGGCCGAGCAGACCTCCGGCATGGCGCCGCACGCGGCCTGGGCGACGCTGGCCTGGGTGCTGTCGATCATGGCAAGCCTCGGCATCATCACCGGCGCCTTGTTCCTGATGCCGGCGGTGACCGCCTTCATCGGCAGCTTCTTCGTCGATGAGGTGGCCGAGGCGGTCGAGCGCGAACATTATCCAGCCGAGCCGCCGGGCCACGCGCTGCCGCTGCTGCGCGCGCTGATCGAGGGCGTGAAATTCGCTCTGCTGGTGTTCGCGGTTTATCTGTGCGCGCTGCCGTTCATATTCCTCGCCGGGCTCGGCGTGATCATATTGTTCCTGGCGAATTCCTACCTGCTCGGCCGCGAATATTTCGAGCTCGCCGCCATGCGCTTCCGCGCGCCGCACGAGGCCAAGGCGATGCGCAAAACCAACGCCGCATATATTTTTCTCGCCGGCATGGTGATCGCGGTGTTCGTGTCGATCCCGCTGGTCAATCTGGCGACGCCGATCTTCGCCATGGCCTACATGGTGCACATCCATAAGCAGATAAGCAGCAAGCGCGTCGAATTGATCGAGAAAACGCGTTAAGCCGCCACCGTCTTGCCCGGCCACTGGCACAAATCCGAAATAATGCACTTCTCGCACAGCGGCTTGCGCGCCACGCAAGTATAGCGCCCGTGCAGAATCAGCCAGTGGTGCGCGTGCAGTTTGTAGGACGCCGGCACCACCTGCTCGAGTTTCTGCTCGACCTCGAACGGATTTTTTCCCGGCGCCAGGCCGGTGCGGTTGCCGACGCGGAAAATGTGCGTGTCGACGGCGATGGTCGGCTCGCCGAACGCGATATTGAGCACCACATTGGCGGTCTTGCGCCCGACGCCCGGCAGCGCCTCCAGCGCCTCTCGCGCGCGCGGCACCTGCCCGCCATGCCCCGCGACCAGCCGGCGCGACAATTCGACCACGTTCTTGGCCTTGGTGCGGAACAGCCCGATGGTCTTGATCAGGTCGCGCACGCGCTCCTCACCCAGCGCGGCCATCTTCTCGGGCGTGTCGGCCAAGGCGAACAGCGCGGGCGTCGCCTTGTTGACGCCGGCATCGGTCGCCTGCGCGGACAGCACCACCGCCACCAGCAGCGTGAACGGATTGATGTGCTTGAGTTCACCCTTGGGTTCCGGGTTCGCAGCCTGGAAGCGGCGGAACGCCTCTTCGATTTGCGCATTGGTCCAAGGCTTGACGCTCAATGGCTTGACGATCAAAGGCTTGGGCGCTTTTCCCTTGCGGGTCTGCACGGAAGATTTGCGGGCCGACTTTTTCGCCATGGTTTTGGTATAGTGACGCCCATGTCCGCCGACAACAGCGACCTCGAACCCACGATCTTTTCCGCCGTGCTCACGCCGCACCGCTCACTCGGCCGCGTCGGCTTCCTGGTGCTGATGGCGGCGTTCGGCGGGGTGAGCTTCGCCGCCGGCATGGTGTTCCTGCTCGACGGCGCCTGGCCGATCTTCGGCTTCTTCGGGCTCGACGTGCTGCTGCTGTACTGGGCATTTCGGCTCAACTACCGCCACGCCGCCGCTTACGAGCAGGTCACGGTGACGCCGACCGCGCTCAAGGTGCGCAAGGTCAGCCATCGCGGCCGCGCGCGCGAATGGGTGCTCAATCCGCTCTGGGTCAAACTCGACAAGGTGGTGCACGAGGAGTTCGGCATCGAGCGGCTGTTTCTGGTTTCGCGCGGCAAGCAGCTCGTTATTGCGAATTTCCTGGGGCCCGACGAAAAAGCCAGCTTCGCGCAGGCGCTGGGCAATGCGCTGAGCGAGGCCAAACGCGGGGTAACAAGGACAACGTTCGGCTAGTCAGGAATCGGGTGGCTGCAACGCCTAACCTCGCCTAAATACGTCAGATGATGAACATGACCCAGACGACGGCCCTGTCCGACCGCTTCCCGGACCTCGCCCCGCTCCCCACCGCGGCGGCGGATTACGACATCGTGCGCCGCGCCATCGCCCATATCCGCGGCAATTGGCATTCGCAGCCCGCGATCGAAACCATCGCCGACGCCGCCGGCGTTTCCGCCACCGATCTGCATCATCTGTTCCGCCGCTGGTGCGGACTGACGCCGAAGGCGTTCCTGCAAGCGCTCACGCTCAATTATGCGCGCGACCTGCTGCGCGCGTCGGCCAGCGTGCTGGAAACCTCTTACGAAGTCGGCCTGTCCGGCCCCGGCCGGCTGCACGATCTGTTCGTCACCCACGAGGCGATGTCGCCGGGCGAATGGAAGGCCGGCGGCGAAGGGCTCACGATCTCTTATGGATTCCATCCCTGCCCGTTCGGGACGGCGCTGGTGATGAACACGCCGCGTGGGCTGGCCGG
>CABECD010000030.1_pt1 | contig 15914 bp, 12 predicted proteins | sample 3132731 | NCBI WGS metagenome assembly CABECD01 (sample SAMEA5534347, study PRJEB31848) | metagenome | biome: tundra; feature: field; material: soil | place: USA | collected 2013-05 | depth 0.45 m | reverse complement strand
GTCTCCGACAATTCGGAGTCGTCGATCGAGATGGTGTCGGTGACGCGGAGGAGCATGGCGCAGCCGACTCTAGCGTTTCATCGCCGGGCTTGTCCCGGCGATCTCGCTTTGGAAGGCATGGTGCCCTCCTTATCGGGATGGCCGGGACAAGCCCGGCCATGACAAAAGCAGCGGCTACGCGCCCAACAAATACTTCTTCGCCAGCACCTTGCCCTCTTCCACCGCCGGCTGGTCGAAGGCGTCGACGCCCAATAGATGCGCGGCGATGATGGTCTCCAGCATGAAATGCATCAGCAGCTCGCCGAGCGTTTCTTCGTTCAATTGCGGCAGATGAATGGTGCGCACCGGGCAGCCGTTTTTCACCAAAGTTTCGGCGGTGGCGCGGCCTTCCGCCGCCACCAAGTCGCCGATTGTTTTGCCACCGAAAGCGGGCTCGCCCGCGAGCTTGGCAAGTTCGGCATCCATGCGAGGCCCACGCCCTGTGCCGGCGACGGTGACAACGGTGAATAATTTGTCGCGCGGCCCGCCGATGAACAGTTGCACCTGGCTGTGCTGATCGACCGGCCCGAGCGCCGCCACCGGCGTGGTGCCCTTGCCGTTCTTGCCGAGGCTCTCGGCCCAGAGCTGCACGTACCAGTGCGTGAAGCGCTCCAGCCGGTCGGCATAGGCCATCAGCACGCTGATGCTCTTGCCCTTGCTCTCGGCCAGCGCCACGGCAAGCGCGGCGCCGAGCGCGGCCGGCACTTGCGCGGCCGGCTTTTTCGCCAGCACCGGCGCCAGCGCTAAGCCCGCGCCTTCGCGCACCGCCGCGATATCGAGATCGAGCATTGCCGCCGGCAACAGTCCGACATTGCTGAGCACCGAAAAGCGCCCGCCGATGCCGGTGTGATGATCAAGGATCGGCACGTGATGCGCGGCGAGCAGCTCACGCAGTCCGTTTGTCTTGCCCGATTTGGCCGGCTCGGTGAGGCCGAGGAAAATATCGGGGATGCGCGTCTCCAGCCCTTCCGCCTTCACCGCCGTGAGCGCGGCGATGGTCTGCATCAGCGTCTCGGCGGTGCCGCCGGATTTCGAGATGGCGACGAAACGCGTCGTCGTGTGCGGTAGCTTGCCGAGCAGCGCGCCATAGGTTTCCGGATCGAGATTATCCATGAAATGCAGGCGCGGGGCAGCGCGCAGCGCGCCGACGCCGGGCACCGCGTGGCCGGCAAGCTGCGCCAGCGTCTGCCCGCCGAGGCTGGAACCGCCGGTGCCGAGCAAGACGACATCGGTGGCGTTTTCGGCCAGGCGGCGCGCGGTATCGCGGATCGGCACCAGATCGTCATGGGTTTTCGGCAGCCGCAGCAACGGCAGAGAGCCGTCGGCGTGGCGCGCGCGCAAGGCTTCAAGCGCCCCTTCGGCGCGGCCGAGCGCATCGTTCAGGGCCTTTTCGGCGACGCCGTGCGGCCCGATGCGCTGCTCGCGCGCGCTGTCGATGGATTGGACGATTGTCATGGACGGTTGCCGCTCCGCCGGCCCAGGAATGCGGGGGTATTTGCCTAGAGTCGCGCGGGCGACGCAATGGCCGAAACAACGCGGGCGCCGGCTACTCGGTTCCGCTGGAGGTCAGCCCTATCGGCCTACCGGCCACGGTGACCAGCATGCCGCCGCTATAGAGGCGCTTGGCTACCCGCCTGGCGTCCTCGATGCTGACGGCGTCGATCAGGCCGCCGCGGCGCTCGATATAGTCGATGCCGAGATTATCGATCTGGATCTGCGTCAGTTGGGCGGCGATCTTGCCCGAGGTGTCGAGCGAGAGCGCATAGGAGCCCTTGAGGAACGATTTCGCAGCCGCCAACTCGTCGGCGGTCGGGCCGTTCGCGGCCATGCGCTTGGTCTCAGCTTCGACGATCCCAAGCGCGTCGGCGGTGCGGTCGGCGCGCGTAGCGGTGGTGCCGATCAGCACCGCGGCGCGCCTGAACCAGACCAAGCTGTCGGAGACGCCATAGGCTAGCCCGCGCTTTTCGCGCACTTCCTTGTAGAGGCGCGAGGAGAAGGTGCCGCCGGCCAGGATGTGATTGACGATATAGCCGGCGATGAAGTCGGGGTCGTTGCGCGCAAGGCCCTGCCCGCCGAAATTGACCACCGCCTGCGGCACGTCGAGATTGATCACGATGCGGCGGCCCATACCACGCGGCGTGGCATTGGCGACCGGTTTGAGATCGTTCTTGGCCGGCAGGCCGGCGAAGGCGCGATCGATCAGCGCGCCGGCGGTCTTGGCGTCAATGTCGCCGACGATCGAGATCGTCAGCTCGTTGCGCGCGAAGGCGCGGCGCACATAATCGCGCATGTCGTCGGCGGTGATGCGCGGCACGGTCTCCAGCACGCCCTTGCTTTCGCGGCCATACGGATGGCCCGGGAAGGCCGTCTCCCACCAGCGGTTACTGGCGAGACTGTTGGGACTGGTGGTTTCGCGCTGCAATGACGACATCACCTGCCCGCGCACCCGCTCGACCGCATCGGCGTCGAAGTGCGGCGCGCTTAGCGCGAGCCGCAAGAGATCGAAGGCCTCGTCGCGGTGCTCATTGAGCGTGCGCAGCGAGCCGTGGAAGTAGTCGCGCACGACCTGGAAACCGAGTTCGATGGCGTGGTTTTCCAGCCGCTCGTGGTAGGTCTTGCCGTCGAGGTCGCCGGCGCCCTCGTCGAGTAGGTCGGCGGCGAGGTTGGCGGTGCCAGATTTTTCGGGCTCGTCTTGGGTGGAGCCGCCATGGAAGGCGAAATTGAGCGCGACCAGTGGCGCGGACTGCTCGCGCACCAGCCAGGCCTCGATGCCGGACGGGCTGACGATCTTTTCGATCTGCATCGCCGAGGCGGCAGACGCGCCCGCCAGCAGCGCAAGAGCGGCGAGCGCGGCGGCAGCCAAAAACCGCGTCATGATTTTTTCTCCGCCTGCGGGCTCACGTCCTTGATCAGATAGCCGGTGACCGAGCGCTGCTTGTCGAGCCATTGGCGGGCGGCGTCCTGCACCTGCTCGGCGGTGACCTCGCGGATGCGGTCCGGCCAGTGCCGCACGTCATTGACGGTGGCGCCGGTCATGATGGCGCTGCCGTACCAACGCGCCATGCTGACCTGATTGTCCTGCGCATAGACCGCGTCGGCGATCATGCGGAACTTGGCGCGTTCCAGCTCCTCGGCCGATACGCCGTGCGCGATCACGTTAGCGATCACCGTGTCGGTCTCGGTTTCGAGCTGCGGCAGCGAGACGCCCTGGTGCGGCACGCCAAAGACGCCGAACTTCGACATGTCGAACGCGAAACTGTCGTAGCTGGCGCCGGCCATCACCGCGACGCGCTTGTCCACCACCAGCGCGCGGTAGAGCCGGCTGTTGGAGCCGCTACCGAGGATATGCGCGAGCACCTCGATTGCTTCCGATTGGCCCGGCTTGGCGGTGTGGAAAGACGGCACCAGATAGGCGCGCTGCATGACCGGCTGCTCGACCCGCGGGTCGGCGAGCGTGAGCGAGCGCACCGCCACCGGCGGCGGTTCCTGCGGCCGCTGGCGCGGCAGGATATTGTTGTGGCGAGCAACCTTGCCGTAGGTTTCTTCCGCAAGCTTGCGCGCAGTTTCCGGCTCGACGTCTCCGGCGATCACCACCACCGCATCGTTGGGCGCGTAGAAGCGCCGATAAAAGCCGATGGCGTCGTCGCGCGAAAGCTGCTCCATCTCGTGCCGCCAGCCGATCACCGGCTTGCCGTAAGGATGGTTGAGGAAAAGCGCGGCGTCGATCTGCTCGCCCAGCCGCGCGCGCGGATTGTTGGCGACTCGCTGGTTCTGCTCCTCCAGGATGACATCGCGCTCGGGCAGCACGACCTGGTCGGTGAGCTGCAGGCCGGTCATGCGATCGGCCTCGAATTCCATCGCGACTTTAAGCTTCTCGCTCGGCACGCGCTGATAAAATGCGGTGTAGTCGTTCGTGGTGAAGGCGTTTTCCTGGCCGCCGACGGAGGCAACCACTTGCGAGAAATGGCCGGTCGGATTCTTCGCGGTGCCCTTGAACATCAGGTGTTCGAGGAAGTGCGCGAGCCCGGACTTGCCCGCCGTCTCGTCGGCGGCACCGACCTTGTACCAGATCATGTGCGTGACCACCGGCGCGCGGTGGTCGGGAATGACGACCAGCTCCAGTCCATTCGCCAGTGTGAAGTCGGCGACGGGAGCGCCCGCCGGCTCAGCGGCAAGCGATGGCATCGCGAGCGCGGCGGCCAAGACCGCGATGGCGGCCGCGGAATTTATTCTTTTCAATGGCACGATTTTAAAACCTTGCAGCCTGCGTTGATGCGCCCCACGCGAGGTTTCTCAGCCGGCACGCACGAATATTACAGGTCGGATCGGCTGGTGGCTGCGCGGCTAGTTCTTGCCGTCCACGGTACCGTGTGATTCTAGATAGTTCGTCGGCTTGGGAGCGGCGGTAGACTTGCTGACGCCATAGGGCTGCTCCGGCGACGGCGTCTGGTAGCCTTGCGGCGGCTCGGTCAGAGCCGTGCGCGGCGGCTCGCTGGTAAAACTGCCGGCATCCGGTTCGTCTTTCCCGAACATCTTGCCCCAGAAACCGGGCTTGGTGCCGAGCTGCGAGGGCGAGAGCCGATCGCCCGAGCCGTTCGGCGAGGCCCGATAACCGTCATCGGTCCGGCGCGTCGTACGCGGCTTGGGTCCCGGCGCAATTTCATTCGGGCGCAGCGGGCGCTGCTCATTTCGCAGGGTCTCATCGGCATTCATGCTGACGTTACGCTCTTGCGCCGCTTCCTGTTTCCGCCGTTTCACGTCGGGATCGACGGGCCAAGCCGGATTGTTCGCGAGCGCGGCGCCGGAATTTTCCGGCGGCGGGAGAGTATGGGTCGGCGGGAGCACCAGCGGCGCGCGCTCCTCGTAGTTGATCGCTTCGCCGTCCTTGCGCAGGCCGATGCCCTCGAGAATGCCACGAATGATTTTGGTGTCGATCGGCACGCCGTCGTCGTCGCCGGCGCGGGCCCGGGTGCCGGGCGCGAGCAGGGCAGCGCCGAGCAGGCAGCCGAAAGCCGCGCGAGAAACCGTCCGCAGGCTGAATGTGGCCGCCAAGCCTGTCTGCAACGTATCGGTCATCCGATCCCTTACACCCCTTGCAATTCCAAGGGGAACCCGCGTTTCGATCCCTGACCATTGGCCGGGATCAGGGCGCTTTTTGGGCGCGCTCCCCGGCCAGGGACTCATACAGCAGGCCCATCACCCCGGCAACGATGGCGACATCGGCTAGGTTAAAAACATACCAGTTGAACCGCCAATTTGCCGTATAAACGTGGAAAAATACGAAGTCGGCGACCCAGCCATAGGCCAGCCGGTCGATGGCATTACCCACCGCCCCGCCAATGATCAGGCCCAGCGACAGCGCGGTCAGCCGGCCTTGCGAGCGCGCCAGCCACAGCCAGAGCAGCAGCACGGCAAGCGCTTTGAAGCCGAGCAGGACCCATTGGCCCAGCGGCCCTTGGGTTTGGAACAGGCCATAGCTGATGCCGGTGTTGCGGGTGAGCACAAAATCGAAGAACGGGCCGAGGTGCACCGGATTGGCGGCGAGATCGAACACGAACAGCAAATAAAGCTTGCTGGCCTGATCGATCAGGCAAGCGATGGCCGCCACGGCAAGGCCGAAAAATGTAAGCGGACCATAAAGATAGCTGGCGCGCATTTACTCCGCCGCCTTGCGCATGGTTTCCCATTCGCGCAGCGCCTTGGCGTCGCGCGGCGAGACCTCCGGGTATTCGGGATCGGCGCCGATGCTGGTGAGAATCTTCCACGAACGCGCGCACTTAGTGCCCTCGGCGAGATTGGGAATGACCGCGACGCCGGGCACGTCGGGCAGGCTGAAAGCCCCGTCAGAACTGCCGACGTTGCGCAAGGTCAACGCCGAGGTGATGCAGACCTCGGCCAGATCAACGCCGACGATGGCCTCGAACAAGTCTTCGTCGGTGACCAGAACAATGGGATGCGCTTCGAGAGAAGAACCGATGCGTTTTTGCGCGCGCTCGATCTCCAAAGCGCCGGTGACGACACGACGCACGGTCCTAACTTTGCGCCACTTGTCGGCGAGCTTGTCGTCGCGCCAGGCCGCCGGCACCTCGGGGAACAATTCGAGATGCACGGACTTCGCCGCCGCGCCATAACGCGAGGCCCAGGTTTCCTCCGCCGTGAAGCACAACATGGGCGCCAGCCACACGACGGTGCAGCGGAACAGATGGTCGAGCACGGTCAAACAGGCCTTGCGCGCCGTCGATGAATAGGGATCGCAATAGAGCGCGTCCTTGCGGATGTCGAAATAGAATGCCGACAAGTCCGACGTCATGAAGGCGCTCAGCGCAGAGAAGATGCGCTTGTAATCGAAATCGGCGTAAGCCTTGCGCACCAGTTCGTCGAGTTCGGCGAGCCGGTGCAGCATCAGCCGCTCCAGCTCCGGCATCGCCTCGAACTTGACGCGTTCGTCCTCGTGGAAATGCGCCAGCGAGCCGAGCATCCAGCGCACGGTGTTGCGCAGCTTGCGATAGGTCTCGATCGTGGTCTTGAGAATTTCCGGCCCGATGCGCAGGTCGTCGGCGTAGTCCGACGCGCACACCCACATGCGCAGGATGTCGGCGCCGGATTGCTTGATCACGTCCTGCGGCGCGGTGACGTTGCCCATCGACTTCGACATCTTGCGGCCCTGCTCGTCGAGCACGAAGCCGTGCGTGAGCACCACGTCGAAGGGCGCGCGCCCGCGCGTGCCGCACGATTCCAGCAGCGAGGAATGGAACCAGCCGCGGTGCTGGTCGCTGCCTTCCAGATACATCACCGTGTCCTGGCCGCCGTCGACCTTGCGCTTGATGCCGGCGAGCGTCGGGAAATGTTGCGGGTCCTCCAGCACGAAAGCGTGCGTGGAGCCGGAGTCGAACCAGACGTCGAGAATGTCGTCGACCTTTTTCCAGCCGTCGTTGGCGAGCTTGCCGAGGAAACGCTTAGCAGCCCCCGGCTTGTACCAGGCGTCAGCGCCCTCCTCTTCGAAGGCCTCGACAATGCGGACCTCGACCTCGGGGTCTTGCAGGATGTCGACCGAGCCGTCCGGCTTTTCCTTGATGAACACCGCGATCGGCACGCCCCAGGCGCGCTGGCGCGAGATTACCCAGTCGGGGCGCGACTCGATCATGCCGGTGATGCGGTTCTGGCCCTGCTCCGGCACCCAGCGGGTGACCTTAATGGCGTGCAGCGCGCGCGCACGCAGCGTGTCGCCGCGCTTCGCGATGTCTTTATCCATCGCGATGAACCACTGCGGCGTATTGCGGAAGATGATCGGCTTCTTCGAGCGCCAGGAATGTGGGTATTGATGCTTCAAGCGGCCGGTCGCGATCAGCATTCCGGCCTGCTTTAGCGCCTCTATGACGGCTTTGTTGGCGTCGCCCTTTTCACCCTTGTCGTTGATGACGCGCTTGCCGGTGAAACCGGGCGCCTGTTCGGTGAAGGCACCGTTCTCGTCCACGGTGTAGGGAATCGACGGATTGATACCGCGGCCTTCCAACATTCCTCGATTTGCCGTCCACACATCAAAGTCTTCTCGCCCGTGGCCGGGGGCGGTGTGTACAAAACCCGTCCCGGTGTCATCGGTAACATGCTCGCCTGGAAGAAGAGGGATCCGAAACCGATATTCTTCGGACTTAAGCGGATGCGCACATTCAATTGCTAGGAGCTGGCGTGTCGAAACTTCACGTACTCTTTCGTACCGGCTGACACGAGCTTGCTTAAAAACATCTTCGGCAAGCTTGTCGGCGAGAACGAATAGGTCGCTCACCTTCGCCCAATTGTCGGTCGGCGCCTCGGTAACCCTGTAGAGTCCGTAGGGAATACGCCGAGAGAAGCTAATTGCGCGATTGCCTGGCAGCGTCCATGGCGTGGTGGTCCAAATAACGATGCTCGCCTGTTCTAGCTCCTGATCGGGTTCAACGTGCCGTCGCGTTGACGGTTCGCCCGGGAGCCGAAAGACGTCTTCGCTTTCAGTTACCTTTACTGCGTAATCAACCGGAAACTTCACCCACACCGTATCGCTGGTGTAGTCCTCGTACTCGACCTCGGCTTCGGCGAGCGCGGTCTTCTCCACCACGCTCCACATCACCGGCTTGGAGCCGCGATACAAAGTGCCGTTGGCGGCGAACTTCAGCAGTTCGCGCGCGATCTGCGCCTCGGCGAAGTTATCCATCGTCGTATAAGGATGCGCCCAGTCGCCCTCGACGCCGAGCCGCTTGAACTCCTCTCGCTGCACGCCGATCCATTTTTCGGCGAAGGCGCGGCACTCCTGGCGGAATTCCACCAGCGCGGCGGCATCGGAGAAGTCCGGCTTCGGCTTGTTCTTGGAGCGGTAGTTCTCCTCCTCGATCTTCCATTCGATCGGCAGGCCGTGGCAGTCCCAGCCCGGCACGTAGTTCGAATCGTAGCCAAGCATCTGCTGGCTGCGCGTCACGACATCCTTGAGGATCTTGTTGAGCGCGTGGCCGATATGGATGTTGCCGTTGGCGTAAGGCGGGCCATCGTGCAGGATGAATTTCTCTTTGCCCTTGGCGGCCTGACGCAGCTGCTTGTACAGATCGGCCTTCTCCCAGCGCGCCAGGATTTCCGGCTCGCGCTGCGGCAGCCCGGCGCGCATCGGAAAATCCGTCTGCGGCAGGAACAGCGTCTCGGAATAATCGCGCTTGGGATCAGACATGGCGGGCTATGTAGCAGGCCGGTTGGCTAAATGTCACCCAGCAGCGGGAACGCCTTGCCGGCGCGCTTGAGCGCGTCGCGGGCCTGGACGCTGTCCGCCAGGATGTGGCGCTGGAGCGTCTCGATCGTAGAGAATTTCTGCTCGTGGCGGATCCAGCCGATGAAGGCGACGTCGATGACCTGGCCGTAGAGGTCACCGTCGAAGTCGAACAGGAACACCTCCAGCAGCGGCGCGCCGCCGTCGAACATTGGGCGCACCCCGAAATTCGCCACCCCGTCATGACGCTTAGCCCCGACCGCGACGCGCACCGCATAGACGCCGTGCTTGAGGCCGCAGGCCGGATCGAGCCGCACATTGGCGGTGGGAAAGCCGAGTTCGCGCCCGCGCTTGGCGCCGTGGATGACTTCGCCGGAGACGAACCAGGGCGCGCCCAAGAGTTCGGCCGCCTCCACCACCTTGCCCTGGCTGAGCGCCGCGCGCACCGCGCCCGAGGACACCGGCCGGCCCTCGTCCTCCAGCGGCGGCACGATGTCGACGGCAAAGCCGAGCCGGGCCCCCTGCTCAGCCAGATAGGCCGGCGAGCCGGCGCGTTTATTGCCGAAATGGAAGTCGAAGCCGATCGCCGCGCCGCCGATGCCGAAGCGCCCGACCAGGATGCGCTCGATGAAATCGGCCGCCGTGGTAGCGGCGAGTTGCGCGTCGAAGGTCATGACGATGGCGCCGTCGAGCCCGCTGGCCGCTAGCAGGCGCAGCCGGTCGCGCTCGCTGGAGAGCTGGAACAGCGTGTCCTGCGGCCTTAAGAAAAGCCGCGGGTGCGGCGCGAAGGTCAAGGCCGCGGCCTTGCGCTGAAGCGTCTTGGCTCTGCTGAGCGCGGCGCCGATCACCGCGCGGTGGCCGCGGTGCACGCCGTCGAAATTGCCAATCGCCACCACGGCGCCGTGCAGCGGCCCGATATCGGGCGCTAACGCGCCGTCGCGGACGATGTGGAAGCCTGCGGTTTTGCTCATTTTCGCGTCATGTTCGTATCTTGCCGCCTTTCGCGCCCGGTTACGGTTAGCGCGCGGTTAATAAACTTTCAAATTAACCGGATATTCAATGCCTCCGGGTACCTTCCGCTCCTTCTGGGGGCCCATTGCGGGTGTAGCGTCATGGCTGTCAACACTTCGATACCGATTCTGATCGTCGACGATTACAACACGATGATCCGCATTATCCGCAATCTTTTGCGGCAGCTCGGCTTCGAGCATATCGATGAAGCCAACGACGGCTCGATGGCGCTCGCCAAGATGCGCACGCGCCAATACGGCCTGGTGATTTCCGATTGGAACATGGAGCCGATGACCGGCTATGACTTGTTGCAAGTGGTGCGCAACGATCCCAACCTGGCGGAGACGCCGTTCATCATGGTGACGGCGGAATCCAAGACCGACAACGTGATCGCGGCCAAGCGGGCGGGCGTGTCGAACTATATCGTCAAGCCGTTCAACGCACAGACGCTCAAGAGCAAGATCGACGCGGTGTTCTTGAATCGATAGCCGTCCGCGTTTTCAATCCGCTGAACCTCTCACCACGTCAACTGACGCATCACCGCCTTCGGCCTATCGCCGGCGGCGGCGAACGTGGCGTTGAGCGCCTTGCTGTCGGGCCGCTCGCGGCCGCCCAGTTCCTCGGCGTGGATACCTGAAGTCACGAACAGGAAATCGACGCCGATCGTGCGGGCTCCTTTGAGGTCGGTGCGCACCGAATCGCCGATCGCCAGCACGCGGCTGACCGCGACCTTGCGCCCGGCCGCGGCTTGCGCCTTGGCCAGCGCCAAGTCGTAGATCGGCCGATAGGGTTTGCCGGCATAGAGCACCTCGCCGCCCATGGTGGCGTAGAGATCGGCGATCGAGCCGGCGCAATAGACCAACTTGTCGCCGCGCTCCACCACCGCGTCGGGATTGCCGCAGACCATGAACAGCTTGCGCGCCAACATGGTTTCGAGCCGGGCGCGATAGTCCTCCGGCGTCTCCACGTCGTCATTGTCGAGGCCGGAGCAGACCACGTAGTCGGCGCTTTCCAACGGCGCCAAGCGCACATCGACCCCGGTGAAGATCGAGCGGTCGCGTTCGGGCCCGAGATGGCACACGCTTTGCCCCGGTCGCGCCTCGATCACGGCCCGGGTGACGTCGCCGGAGGAGACGATGGCGTCATAGGTCTCAAGCGGGACATGCAGCTTTTCGAGCTGACGGGCCACCACCATGCTTTGGCGCGGCGCATTGGTGATCAGGATCACAATCGCGCCGCGGGCGCGCGCGCGCATCAGCGCGTCGCAGGCGTGCGGGAAGGCGGCGATGCCGTTATGCACCACGCCCCAGACGTCGCACAGCAGCGCGTCGTAATCGGCGGCCAGCGTCGAGAAATGCGGGATCAAGGGCGGCACGGCGGCGCCTCAGCCGGTGCCGGCCGCGGCCAATTCGCTCGGCGCCTCGCCCGCCGTAGTCGACGCGCCGGCCGCGCTGCCCGTACCTTGCAAGGCCTCGGCCCGCACCGGCCGCGGGGCTGAAAACAGGAAGCCCTGACCGAAGCGCACGTCGTAGTCGAGCAGATCGACCACCATGCTCTCAGCTTCGATGCGCTCGGCGATGAGGTCGATGCCCGAGCGCGCCAGCAGATCGGCGAGATCGCCGGGATGGATGTCGCTCTGCGCGCTGGCTGCGGGATTGAGCAGCAGCTTGGCCGGCACTTTCAGGAAGCGGAACGATCGGTCGGCCAATTCCTTCGGCTCCATGCGCAGGTCGGTGACATGATCCATGGAGAAGCGGAAGCCAAGTTCGGAGAGCGCCGCCAGGCTTTCGTGCTCGAGCGGCCCGAACGCGCGATAGGCGCTTTGGGTGAACTCGAACATCAGCGCGTTGCTGAGCGCGCGGTTGGCGTCCATGAAATCGAGGAACTGCCGGAAGTACACCGGATCGCTCAGCGTCGATGCGCTGACATTGCAGAACAGGCCGACGTCGCGGCTCTTCAATTGCAGGCGGCGCGTGACCTGCACGCAGCGGAACAGCAGCAGGTTATCGATCTTCGGCATCAGGCCGACGCTTTCGGCGTAGTCGATGAAGTCGGCGGCCGTGACGATGTCGCCCTCGTCCGTGCGCAGGCGCGACAATGCCTCGTAGTAGCGCACCTTGCGCTGCGGCAGCGTGACGATCGGCTGCAGATAAAGATCGATGCGGTGGGCGTCGACCGCCTTGCCGATCAATTCGACGATGCCCTCGCGGCTCAGACTGCGGAAGCGGCGGCCGTCCACCGCGTCGCTTTCGCTCAAGGTCAGCGCGCCATCGGCATCGGTTGCGGCCGCCGGCGGCGGCCCAGCCGCGGCCGGCAAGGCGCCCTGTTGCTGCAACGCGGCGGCATGGCTGGCGACCGTGTCGGCGATCTGCCGCACTAGGCCGCCCAGTTCGCCGATCTCGGCGGCGATCGGATCGACCGCGCCGCGCGCCTTATTCACGGCGCTGTCGACCCGGCTTTCCACGGCGGCGAGCCGGCGCGACATCTCGGCCACCTGGCGGGCGAGGTCGGCGGTGCCGCGCGACAGATCAGCAATCTGGTCGCCGACATCGCCGCGGTCGCGCAGGCGGTTGCGGACGGTATTGACCAGCGCCATGGCGGTGAGTGCGGCCAGCGCCACGATCGCCGAGGTGCCGGCATCGAGCTTCACGGCCAGATAGAGCACGGCGCCGATCGAGCCGGCGATAAGCACCATGCAGACTGCAATGAAGATGGCGCTGGTACGACGCATGAAGCCAATCCCGGGCTAAACCCTGGGCCATCCATGGGGCGGTGCGCGATTCGCAGCCCCGGACACCAATGTCCATGACGCCACGGGTCCGCGCAACCTCGAACACCTGCTATGGTAGCGGCAATTCGCCCGTTATTCGCAAGAAGTTGCGCGCTAATGGAACCTGAGACGACGCCGGCATCCCGCGGCACGCCCATTCTGGCCTGGATCGCCGCCCGTCCGGGGCGGGCCTTTGCCGCCTTCCTGGGCCTGCATGCCGCGGTCTGGACCGCGCTGCCGACGCTGCTTTACCCCAATTTGCCGCTCGATCTGATCGAGGCGCTGATCTACGGCCGCGAATGGCAGCTCGGCTACGACAAGCTGCCGCCGCTGCCCTGGTGGCTGGTCGAGATCGCCGACCGCCTGGTCGGCCACGACTTCGCCTATTACCTGCTGGCGCAGGCGGCCGTGCTGGCGGCTTTGGCGATCGTGTGGCTGGCGGCAACGCCGCTGGTCGGCCCGCTCGGCGCGCTGGTGGCCGTGCTCATTGTCGACGGCCTGCACTACCTTAACTTCACCGCCGCCAAGTTCAACCACGACGTGATCCAGCTGCCGTTCTGGGCGCTGGCCGGTTTCGCCGTCCACCGCGCGCTGCGCGGCCGGCAGACGACGGACTGGCTGCTGCTCGGATTGGCGGTCGGCCTGTCGCTGTGGGCGAAATATTTTGTCGCCGTGCTGGCGATCCCGTTGGCGCTGTTCGTCCTCATCGACCGCGACGCGCGCAAGACCTTGGCGACGCCGGGACCCTATATCGCGATGGCCGCCGCGCTGATCACCATGGCGCCGCATCTGGTCTGGCTGGTGCAGAACGATTTCCTGCCCTTCGCCTATGCCGAGCACCGCGCTTTGCCATCGCGCGGGCTGATCGATCACGTCTGGCACCCGCTGCAATTCGCGGTCAGCCAGTTGTTTTTCCTCATTCCCTCGCTGCTGATCGCACTGCCGTTGTTCTATCCGCGCGCGCGCGCCGGCGAGCCGCCGGTCGCGTTGAGCGCCGACGCCTTCGACCGCCGTATCGTCGCCCTGCTCGCCTTCGGACCGATGGCGACCGTGCTGGCGCTCTCGGGATTAAGCGGCCGCGGCACCGTGGCCATGTGGGGTTATCCGCTTTGGCTGTTCATCGGCCTGTGGCTGGTGCTGAGCGCGCGCCGAGCGCTCGACGCGGCGCGGCTTGGCCGGATGATCGCCACCTGGGCGATCGTGTTCACGGGGCTGGCGCTCGCCTTCATCGCCAATTACGCAGTGCTGCCGCATTACGATCACCGCTACCGCGCGGTGTTTTTCCCCGGCGGCGATCTCGGCCGCGAACTGTCGCAACGCTATCGCGCCGTCACCGGCAAGCCGATCACCTACGTCATCGGCAGCATGTGGGACGGCGGCAATGTCGCCCATTATGCGCCCGAGCATCCGCGCGTGCTGATCGACGGCAAACCGGCACGCGCGCCGTGGATCGATCTCGCCGATCTCAAGGCGCGCGGCGCCGTGGTGGTGTGGACCGCCGGCGATCTGCACGCGATGCCGCCGGAGCTGCGGACCATTGCCGCCGACGCCGCGGTGCAGCCGCCGTTCCTGTTGCACTACCGGCGCGGCGACGCGAGCCTCAATGTCGGCTGGGCGATCCTGCTGCCAAGGCCTTCATACGCACGCGAGAAATAGGCTCACGCCACCGCTTTGATGATCTTGGCGACCTTGTCGAAGATCTCGCCGATCTGGCTTTCGCTGATGATCAGCGGCGGGCTCAAAGCCAGCGTATCGCCGACGCCGCGCACCATTAAATCCTGCTCGTGGAACGCCAGCTCCATCGCCTCGAAGCCACGTTTTCCCACCGCGTCGGGCTTGCTGGCGAGGTCGATGCCGGCGGTCAGGCCAACGGTGCGGATGTCGAGCACATTGGGCAGGCCTTTGAGCGCCATCGCCGCCTGCGCCCATGGCGCTTCCAACTTGCGCGCGCGCTCGAACAGGTTTTCGTCGCGATAGAGATCGAGGGTGGCGAGGCCGGCCGCGCAAGCGAGCGGATGCGCCGAGTAGGTGTAGCCGTGGAACAATTCGATGACGTGCTCGGGCCCGCGCATGAAGGCGTCATAGATGCCCTTGCGCACCAGCACGCCGCCCATCGGCACGCTGCCCGAGGTGACGCCCTTGGCGAAGGTGATCATGTCGGGGATCACGCCATAGCGCTCGGCGGCAAAGGCATAGCCCAGACGGCCGAAGCCGGTGATGACCTCGTCGAAAATTAAAAGAATTCCATGCTTGTCGCAGATCGCGCGCAGGCGTTCGAGATAGCCTTTCGGCGGCGGCAGCACGCCGGTCGAGGCGGCGACCGGCTCGACGATCACTGCCGCGATGGTGGAGGCGTCGTGCAGCGCCACCAGCCCCTCGAGCGCGTCGGCCAGATGGCCACCCCATTCCGGCTCGCCGATGGTGTAGGCCTGCTCGGCGCGATTATAGGTCGTCGGCAGATGATCGACGCCGGCGAGCAGCGCGCCGAACAGCTTGCGGTTGCCGACGATGCCGCCGACCGCGATGCCGCCGAAGCCGACGCCGTGATAGCCGCGCTCGCGGCCGATCAGCCGCACGCGCGAGGCGTTGCCGCGTACATTGTGAAACGCCAAAGCGATCTTGAGCGCGCTGTCGACCGCCTCCGAGCCGGAATTGCAGAAGAACACATGATCGAGGTCGCCGGGGGCCAGCGCGGCGACGCGGCTCGCCAGCTCGAACGCCTTGGGATGCGAAAACTGGAACGCCGGCGCGTAGTCGAGCTCGGCCGCCTGGCGCTGGATCGCCGCCACGATCGGGTCGCGGTTATGGCCGGCATTGGTGCACCACAGCCCGGCGGCGCCGTCGATCAGCTTGCGGCCTTCGGCTGTGAAATAGTGCATGTCCTTGGCGCGGGCGATCAGGCGCGGGCGCGCCTTGAACGCCCGGTTGGCCGTGAACGGCATCCAATAGGGCTCGAGGTCGTTGGGAACCGTGGCGGTTGCGACGCTCATTTTACTCGTGGCCATGGGGCCGCCTCGCTGTTATTCGCTTGGGTAGTGCATATTGGACTATCCGCTTTCAGCGATAATGACAAAGCCGGAAACGGCTGCTACCACGCGGCGAATATCAATTTTAGCGACTCGCATGGCCGACAAGCCCAACAAGCCACAGAAGCTCAAGGCCCGCCTGCCGCGCGGGCTCGCCGACCGTGGGCCGGCCGAGATCGCCGTCACCCGGCACATGGTGGAGGCGATCCGCGTGGTGTTCGAGCGCTACGGCTTCGAGCCGGTGGAGACGCCGGCGATCGAATACACCGACGCGCTCGGCAAGTTCCTGCCCGACCAGGACCGGCCGAACGAGGGCGTGTTCTCGTTCCAGGACGACGAC
>CABECD010000025.1_pt1 | contig 16245 bp, 19 predicted proteins | sample 3132731 | NCBI WGS metagenome assembly CABECD01 (sample SAMEA5534347, study PRJEB31848) | metagenome | biome: tundra; feature: field; material: soil | place: USA | collected 2013-05 | depth 0.45 m | reverse complement strand
CTGCAATGGATATCGCGATGCCGAGGACTAGCGTGAGACTTCGTTCATTCCGCCGATGGGTGGCAAGCGCCGCGCTCGCCGCGGCCGTTGCCGTTCCGGCCGCGGCCTTCGCGCAGGTGGTGGTGATCGCCAACGGCTCGCCGATCACGGCTTACGACATCGAGCAGCGCACCAAACTGATCGCGACATCGACCCACAAGGCTCCCACACGCCAGGAAGTCATCCAGGAACTGATCGACGACCGCATCAAGATCGCGAAGGCCAAGACCTACGGCTTCGAAGTGCCCGATACGGAGGTCGACCAAGCGTTCGCCAATATGGCCAAGAACCAGCACTTGTCGCCGCAACAGTTCACCCAGGTCCTCGAGCGCGCCGGCATTTCTCCGACCACGATCAAGGCGCGCGTCCGCGCCGAGCTGACCTGGACCCAATTGGTGCGCGGCAGGTACAGCGCGTCTCTGGAGATCGGCGAATCCGAAATCTCCAAAGCGCTGAGCGAGCGCAACGACAGCCAAGGCGACGTAGCCGGCTACATCTACACGCTCTATCCGGTCATGGTCCTGGTCCCGCCAGGGTCGAGCGCGGCCGTCATGGAGGCCAAGCGCCGCGAGGCGGAAAACCTGCGCGGCCGCTTCATCTCCTGCAACGAGGGCCTGGCTTTTTCACGCGCGCTGCGCGACGTCGCGGTGCGCGAGCCGATCTCGCGGAGCACGGCCGATCTCGCGCCGCAACTGCGCGAGCTGCTCGGCAGCATCCAGGTCGGCCACCTGACCACGCCGGAGGCGACGGCGCAGGGTCTGCAGATGTTCGCGTTGTGCGACAAGAAGGAGAGCAAGACCGACTCTCCGCTCAAGCGCGAAGTGCGCCAGGCGCTGTACGCCAAGAAGTTTGACGTAGAGGCCAAGAAGTACCTCGACGAAATCCGCAAATCGGCGATGATCGAATACAAATGAGCGCAGCCGCCGGCCTTCCTCTGGCGTTGACGATCGGCGAACCGGCCGGCATCGGCCCCGACTTGACGCTCGCCGTTTGGCGGCGCCGGGTCGAACTCGACGTGCCGGCCTTCTATCTCATCGGCGAGCCGGATTTTCTGCGCCACCGCGCGCGCGCCCTTGGCCTCGACGTGCCGTGCGCCATCGTTGCGCCCGAGGAGGCCGGCCTCGCCTTCGAGCGCGCCTTACCGGTCGTGCCGCTCAATCTTCCTGTGACCGCCGCGCCCGGCCAGCCCGATGCCAGCAGCGCGCCGGCGGCCATCGCCTCGATCCGCCGCGCGGTCGCCGATGTGCTGGCGGGCCGCGCCGCGGCGGTAGTCACCAATCCGGTCGCCAAGAACGTGCTCTATCGTTCCGGCTTTGCCGAGCCCGGCCATACCGAATTCCTGGCCAAGCTGGCCGCGGAGGCGACCGGCAAGCCGGTGCAGCCGGTGATGATGCTGTGGTCGGCGGAGCTCGCCGTGGTGCCGGTGACCATCCATCTGCCGCTGCGCGACGTGGTGTCGCGCCTCACCACGCAACTCATTGTGGATACCGGGCGCATCGTCGCGCGCGATCTGGCGTCGCGCTTCGGTATCGCCCGCCCGCGCATCGCGGTCGCCGGGCTCAATCCGCATGCCGGCGAGGAGGGCGCGCTCGGTGAGGAGGACCGCACCATCGTGGCGCCGGCGGTCAAGCAATTGCGGGCGGAGGGCATCGACGCCATCGGGCCGCTGCCGGCCGACACGCTGTTCCACGAGAAGGCGCGCGCGACCTACGACGTCGCCCTATGCATGTATCACGACCAGGCGCTGATCCCGATCAAGACGCTGGCCTTCGAGCGCGCGGTCAACGTGACGCTCGGCCTGCCGTTCGTGCGCACCTCGCCCGACCACGGCACCGCCTTCGACATCGCCGGCACCGGCAAGGCCGATCCGTCCAGCCTGGTGGCGGCGCTGGCGCTGGCCGCGCGGCTGGCGGCCCACGCACCGGCGCTCGTGCCCGCGAAGTAGATGCCGCAGATCGACGACCTACCGCCGCTGCGCGAGGTGATCCGCCGGCATGGCTTGTCCGCCAAGAAATCCCTCGGCCAGAATTTCCTGCTCGATCTCAATTTGACCGCGCGCATCGCTCGCGCGGGCGGCCCGCTTGAGGGCGCGACCGTCGTCGAGGTCGGCCCCGGGCCGGGCGGCTTGACGCGCGCGTTGCTGGCGGAGGGGGCGCGGCGCGTCATCGCCATCGAACGCGATGAGCGCGCGATCGCCGCACTGGAGGAGATCGCGGCGCACTATCCGAGCCGGCTGGAGATCGTGGCCGGCGATGCGCTGGAATTCGACGCGCGCGCCCATCTCGGTCAAGAAAGAGCGCGCGTGGTCGCCAACCTGCCCTACAATATCGCGACCGCCCTGCTAATCGGCTGGCTGACCGAGCCGTGGCCGCCCTGGTACGACGCCCTGGTGCTGATGTTCCAGCGCGAGGTGGCTGAGCGCATCGTCGCCAAGCCGGGCAGCAAGACCTATGGCCGGCTGTCGGTGCTGGCGAACTGGCGCTGCGAGACCAAGATTATGTTCGACGTGGCGCCGTCCGCCTTCGTGCCGCCACCCAAGGTGACGTCTTCGATCGTGCGGCTGGTCCCGCGCGCCCAGCCACTTTCCTGCGACGCCGACGCCTTGCAAAAACTGACCGAGGCGGCGTTCGGGCAGCGCCGCAAGATGCTGCGCCAGAGCCTCAAATCGCTCGGCGTGGATGTGGGCGAGCTGCTCGCCGCGGCCGCTATCGAGCCGACCGCGCGAGCCGAGGAAATTCCGGTCGAAGGCTTCGTCGCCCTGACGCGAATTTTCGCTGGGCAGACGAAAGGCCGCGTGTAAAGTTCGCTGCCCATGCTGATGCACCGCCAATCCCTGACCGCTTATGGCGTGCCGTTGTGCGAAACGGTGGTCGACGCCCCACAGCCGAAAGGCAGCGAGGTGCTGGTGCGCATCGCGCGCTGCGGCGTCTGCCATTCCGACCTGCACATGCAGGACGGCTATTTCCTGCTCGGCGACGGCAAGCGGCTCGACGTGCGCGGCGGCCGCACGCTGCCGTTCACGCTCGGCCACGAGATCGCCGGCCAGGTCGAGAGCGCCGGGCCGGAGGCAAATGTGGCGACCGGCGCTAAGGTCGCGATCTATCCCTGGATCGGCTGCGGCGCGTGCGCGGCCTGCAAGGCGGGCGACGAGAACATCTGCGCGGCGCCGCGCCATCTCGGCATCACGGTGGACGGCGGTTTCGCCACCTATGTGCTGATCCCGCATCCGCGCTATCTGATCGACTACACGCCGCTGTCGCCGTCCTATGCGGGCGCGCTGATGTGCTCGGGGCTGACCGCCTATGCCGCGCTCAAGCGTCTGGCGGATCGCGCCGCGCGGGCGCCACTCTTGCTGGTCGGCCTCGGCGGCGTCGGACTGATGGGGCTCGCTCTCGCCCGCGCCCTATATGGCACGGCGCCTTACGTCGCCGACATCGACCCGCGCAAACGCGAGGCCGCGCTCGCCGCCGGCGCGCAGGCCGCTTTCGATCCGGCCGATGCGGGCGCGCGCAAGGCGCTGCTGAAAGCGAGCGGCGGCATCTACGCCGCTTGCGATTTCGCCGGCTCCGACACGTCGTTGAATTTCGCGACCGGGATGCTGGCCAAGGGCGGCAAGGTGGTGGTCACCGGCCTGATCGGCGGCGCCTATTCGACCGCGGTCGCCATGTTCCCGCTCAAGGCCATGACCATCGAGGGCACTACCACCGGCACGCTTAAGGAAGCGCGCGAGCTGATCGACCTGGTACGCGCGAAAAACATCGCCGCGCCGCCGATCGCCGAGCGACCCTTGGCGCAAGCGCAGGCCGCGCTCGACGACCTGCGCGCCGGGAAAATTGTCGGGCGGGTGGTGCTGACGGCGTAAAAGTTAGGGTCTGCTAATAGGCCGGGACAGCGCCGCGGGAGAATCGTAGTATGAGTGCACTCTGCTGAGAAAGGGCAGTCCGATGTTCGCCAGACTGAGAAAATTCCTGGGAAACGTCCTGGGAACCGTCCTCTACTGGATTGGTTGGGTTCTTGCGGTCTTTGTGCTCGCGCAAGCGATCATTCTGTCCGTCACAACTGGCAATCCGCTCATACCAGTGATTCTTGGTGTTGTTGGCGTGTTTTTTTGGCTGATCGCGGTTGCGTTCAAATATACTCTGGCGGGACGAAAATTACCGCGTTAGGGATCACCGGCCTGGCGAACGCTCGCAACATGGCGGCACGGATATGTCATGTCCGTTCTTCCTCCGAAAGCAGACATTGATCGGCGGCTCTTCCAGGCCAATTTTAACTGTGTTTATGAATCCACGCCCTAGAGTTTCGCCTGCAATCCGCGCACGAAGTCGGACAGGCCGGGCTGGCGCTCGCGCTTGAGCCGCTCGGCGGCGAGGACCGCCTTCACGTCGGCGAAGGCCTGGTCGAGATCGCGATTGATCACCACATAATCGTACTCGGCCCAGTGGCTCATCTCGTCGGCGGCCTTCGCCATGCGGCGGTGGATGGTCTCGTAATCGTCCTGCGCGCGCGACTTCAGGCGGCGCTCCAGCTCGGGGATCGAGGGCGGCAGCACGAATACGCTGACCAGATCGCCGCGCGCCTTCTCGCGCAATTGCTGGGTGCCCTGCCAGTCGATGTCGAACAGCACGTCGCGGCCTTGCGCGAGCGCGTCCATCACGGGCTTGGCCGGCGTGCCGTAGTAATTATCGAACACCTCGGCCCATTCCAGCAGTTCGTCCTTGTCGACCAGCACGTCGAAGCGCCGACGGTCGATGAACGTGTAGTCGTGGCCGTTCACCTCGCCCGGCCGGATTTTGCGCGTGGTCACCGACACCGACAGCGTCACACCCTTGTCCTGCTCGAGCAGGCGGCGCGACAGCGTGGTCTTGCCGGCGCCCGAGGGCGACGACAGCACCAGCATCAGCCCGCGCCGGGCGATCGCCGCTGTCTCCGGTAGCGTCTTCGCCATCGTCACTCCAGATTCTGCACCTGCTCGCGGAACTGCTCGACCACGCTTTTCAATTCCAGGCCGATATTGGTGAGGTCGACGTCGTTGGCCTTGGCGGTCAGCGTATTCGATTCGCGGTTGAGTTCCTGCGCCAGAAAATCGAGCCGGCGGCCGACCGGCCCGCCGTCGGCGAGCATTTTCTGCGCTTGCTCGACATGGGAGGCAAGGCGGTCGAGTTCCTCGCGGATATCGGCCTTGGCAGCGAGCATGATCGCTTCCTGGTGCAGGCGGTCGGAATCGAATCGTTGCGAGGCGGAAAGCAGCGTCGCCACCTGCTCGGCCAGCCGCGCCTTGATCGCTTCCGGCTTGCGGCCGGGGGCCGCTTCCGCGCGCGCGGCGAGCGCGGCGATTTCGGCGAGCCGCGCCGACAGCAGGCGGCCGAGCGTGCCGCCCTCCTCGCGCCGCATGGCGACGAGATCGGCGAGCGCCTTGTCGAACCCGGCCAGGATCGCGGCTTCGGCGGCGCGGCGATCCTCCTCGCGCTCGTCCTCCTCGGTGACCTCGATCACGCCTTTGAGCGCGAGAATGCCGTCAAGCGTGGGCTTGGCCGCGTCGACCTTGCCGCCGAGCGACTTGAGCGTCGCCAGCACGGCGTTGAGCACCGGCTCGTTGACCTTGACGGTGGGCGCCACGCCTTTGCGCTCGACCGTGAGATTGGCGTAGGCCGTGCCGCGCGCGAGCTTCTCGGCCGCGCGCGCGCGCGCCGGCACCTCGATGGCATCCCAGCCCGGCGGCAGGCGCAGCCGCAGATCGAGGCCCTTGGCGTTGACCGATTTGAGCTCCCAGCTCCAGGCATAGGAGCCGGCGACACCTTGGCCGCGAGCGAAGCCGGTCATGCTCGACAAGGCCATCGGGTTTGAATCTCGCGTTGCGGGAATGAGCGGCCGAACCTTAGCGGCGGGCCTTAACAGTCACAAGGCCGGCTACGGCTTGGTGGCAGGCGGCGCCGGCGGTGTAGTGCCGTGTTCGATCACGCGCAAGCGCGCCACGTTCTTCTGGTGCGCATCGTAGGTTTCCGAGAATACGTGGCCGCCGCTGCCGTCGGCGACGAAATAGAGGTCCTTGGTGCGCGCCGGATTGGCGGCGGCATCGAGCGAGGCGCGGCCCGGATTGGCGATCGGGCCCGGCGGCAGTCCGTCGATCACATAGGTATTGTAGGGCGTGGGCTGCTCGATCTCGCTTTTCAGGATCGGGCGGCCGAGCGAGCCCTTGCCGCCGGTCAACCCGTAAATGATGGTCGGATCGGACTGCAAGCGCATCTTGCTCTTGAGGCGATTGACGAATACCGAAGCCACGCGCGAGCGCTCATCGGGCTTGCCGGTTTCCTTCTCCACGATCGAGGCCAGCGTGACCAGCTGTTCCGGCGTCTTGACCGGAAGATCCGCCATGCGGTGTTCCCAGATTTCCTGCACCAAATGGAGATGCGCCTGTTGCATGCGCTGGATGATCTGCGCGCGCGCCATGCCGCGGGTGAATTTGTAGGTTTCCGGCAGCAGCGTGCCCTCGTGCGGGATTTCCTTGATCTGGCCGGAGAGCGCATCGTTCTCCAGAAGCTTGGCGACGATCTGCTCGGAGGTCAGCCCTTCAGGGATCGTCAGCGCGTGCTGCACCACCTTGTTTTCGATGATGGTGTTGACCACGTCGGCGAGGCTGGCAGCCTTGCTGAACTGGTATTCGCCGGACTTGAGGTCGCCGCGGGCCTTGAGCACCAGCACCCCGCCGATGAACACCCAGGGCTGATCGATCACGCCTTCGCGCGCCAGCAGGTCGGCGATATCGCGGATGCCGAGACCGCGCGGAATATTGACCACCTTGTCGTCGCTCAGCGGTCCGGGCGCTTCGAAGCGCTGCTTGCCGACGTAAAGCGCGCCGCCGACGGCAACCGAGACCACGATCAGCACCGTGAAGATCGCATTGCCGGCGATCACCAGCGGATGCCGCACCCGTCGGGAGCGGCGCGCGGGGGCCGGCACGCGTTCCGGCTCGAGCGCGGCGCGCGGACTGCGCGGCGGCTTGCTACTGGGCGGCGGCGGGACTGGCACGGGGCCCGATTTGCTCGCGGCTCCGCGGCCGGCCGATTCATGCGGTGGCTTGGAATTCACGCGCGCGCTCCCGCTATAGCGACCTGCAAGCTCACCTTCGACACACTCCAGTTCGGCGATCGGTCGCGCGCCCAGTCCCGATGGTCGGGCGCACGCTTAAGTCCGGCCGCGGCGGATTAGGAAATCATTAGCAGCTTTCGCACGTTAGGAAGAATTATGGCGAAAGCTTGGGGAGCGACACGGATTGCTAGTCGGTATAGCGGCGGAAGATCAGCGAGGCATTCGTTCCGCCGAAACCGAACGAGTTCGACAAAGCGGTGTCGATGTCGCGCTTGCGCGCTACATGTGGCACCAGATCAATCGGCGTTTCGACCGACGGATTATCGAGATTGATGGTGGGCGGGGCAACCCGGTCGCGGATCGCCAGGATCGAGAAGATCGCCTCCACCGCGCCGGCGGCGCCGAGCAGATGGCCAATGCAGGATTTGGTCGAGGACATCGAGATGCGGCCGGCGGCATTGCCGACCACGCGCTGCACCGCGCCGAGCTCGATCTCGTCGCCGAGCGGCGTCGAGGTGCCGTGCGCGTTGATATAGTCGATGTCGCCTACCGAAATTCCGGCGCGCTTGATGGCCATGCTCATGCAGCGGAACGCGCCGTCCCCGTCCGGCGACGGTGCGGTAATATGGTAGGCATCGCCCGACAGCCCGTAGCCGGTCAGCTCGGCATAGATCCGAGCGCCGCGCGCCTTGGCATGGTCGAGCGCTTCCAGCACCACCGCGCCGGCGCCCTCGCCCATCACGAAGCCGTCGCGGTCCTTGTCGTAGGGGCGCGAGGCGCGCTTAGGATCGTCATTGAAACCGGTCGACAGCGCGCGCAACGCCGCAAAGCCGGCCAGAGCAATGCGATTGACCGGGGATTCCGTGCCGCCCGCCACCATCACTTCGGCATCGCCGAGCGCCACCATGCGCGCGGCGTCGCCAATGGCATGGGCGCCGGTCGAGCAGGCGGTGACCACCGCGTGGTTGGGGCCTTTCAGGCCGAATTCGATGGAGACGAAGCCGGATGCGAGATTGATGATGCGGCCGGGAATGAAGAACGGCGACACCCGGCGCGGTCCCTTTTCCCGCAATGTGACGGCCACATCGGCGATGCCCTCGATGCCGCCGATGCCGGAGCCGATCATCACGCCGGTATTGGTCTGATCTTCGTAGCTCTGCGGCCGCCAGCCGGCGTCGTCGAGCGCCTGGCGTGCCGCGCACATGGCGTAGACGATGAACTCGTCGACCTTGCGCTGCTCCTTCGGCTCCATCCATTGATCGGGATTGAAGGTGCCATCGCTGCCGTCGCCGCGCGGGATGCTGCAGGCGATCTGACAGGCGATATCGGAGACGTCGAACCGGTCGATTCTTTTGGCGCCGCTCTCACCCTTGAGCAAGCGTTGCCATGTCGTCTCCACGCCGCATCCGAGCGGCGTTAGCATCCCCATCCCGGTGACGACGACACGTCTCATGGCCGGCTCCGAGCCAAACTACACGCTCCTACGCTCCACCGGGGCATAGCCCACAATTCAGCGGCTAATGAAGCGATCGCGCAGCCGCGCAGGCTTTTGCTCAGCTTTTAGCGTTCTTTTCGAGAAATTTGACGGCATCGCCGACGGTCAGGATCGTTTCGGCGGCATCGTCGGGAATCTCGCAGCCGAATTCCTCTTCGAAAGCCATCACGAGCTCGACGGTGTCGAGACTGTCGGCGCCAAGATCGTCGATGAAACTCGCTTGCTCGGTCACCTTGTCGGGTTCTACCCCCAGGTGCTCCACGACGATCTTTTTCACCCGCTCGCCAATGTCACTCATCGTTCCAACCTCGTGCGTTTTAGATTTTGGGCTGCGACCTGGATCGTGATCGCAACCATCGCGGTACGGCCTCGTCGTGGCTGACGCTGGCGAGACGGCATTTCAAACGCGGAGCACAACTCGTTGCGACTTCCGCCCTCGGCCGCCCCAGCCGGGCCAAGGTTCGGTTACCATACTTCAAATCGGTTGACTAGCGCGTGCCAGAGTACCCGGCTAACCCCCGCAAAGCCAAGCATTTCCGCCTCTTATTTGCGCATGATCTTTCCCGATAACCGGTAGCCATCCCCGATCAAGTCGAAGATAAACTTTTCGGGATCATGCGCTAAAACATCGCCATGCCACCGTTCACGTGTAGCGTCTGCCCGGTGACGTAGCCGGCCTCCTCGGAGGCCAGAAACACCGCCGCCGCCGCCACGTCGGCGGGCGTGCCAAGCCGGCCGGCCGGCACGCGGGAAAGGATCGTCTCGCGCTGCTTGTCGTTGAGCTTGTCGATCATGGCGCTGACGATGATGCCGGGGGCAATGCAGTTGGCGGTGACGTTGCGCTTGGCGTATTCGGCGGCGACCGACTTCATCATGCCCACCATGCCGGCTTTCGAGGCCGTGTAATTGCCCTGCCCCGGATTGCCGGTATAGCCGACGATCGACGAGATGCCGATCACGCGGCCCCAGCGTCGGCGCATCATGCGCATCACCGCCGCGCGGGTGAGACGGAATGTGGCGGTTAGATTGACCGCGATCACTTTATCCCAGGCCTCGTCTGTCAAACTCACGAACAAATTGTCTTGGTTGACGCCGGCATTGGCGACCAGGATGTCGAGCTTGGCCATTTTCTCTTCCGCGCTCGGCACCAAGGCCTCGACCGCGTCCTTGTCGGCGAGATCGCAGGGCAGCACGTGCACGCGATCCTTCAGTTCGCCGGCGAGCGCATCGAGTACGTCGCGGCGCGTGCCGGAGAGCGCGACGGTGGCGCCCTGGCCATGCAGCGCGCGGGCGATGGCACCGCCGATGGCGCCGGTGGCGCCGGTCACCAGCGCGGTCTTGCCGTTGAGGTCGAACATCAAAAACTCCTTCCCGCCTTGAACGCGGCGATGTCCTCCGGGCTGCCGATCGCACTCGCGCTGGCGCCAGCGGCAATGCGCCTGATGAGACCGCTCAGCACCTTGCCGGCCCCCACTTCGTAGAACGTCGTGACGCCGGCGGCCGCCATGACGGCGACCGACTCGCGCCAGCGCACCGTGCCGGTGACCTGCGCGATGAGCGCTGCCACGATCTCGGCCGGCTCGCTGATCGGCTTGGCCAGCACGTTCGCCACCACCGGCACCAGCGGCGGCTTGATGCTCACTTTCGCCAGCGCCTGCGCCATCACATCGGCGGCCGGTTGCATCAAGGCGCAATGGAAGGGCGCGGACACCGGCAGCAGCATGGCACGCTTGGCGCCCTTGGTCTTGGCGATTTCCACAGCGCGCTCGACCGCCGCCTTGTCGCCCGATACCACCACCTGGCCGGCGCCATTGTCGTTGGCGGCCTGGCAGACCTGTCCCTGCGCGGCTTCGCGCGCGGCCGCGGCCGCCGCGTCGAATTCGAGCCCGATCAGCGCCGCCATGGCGCCGACGCCGACCGGCACCGCCTTCTGCATCGCCTGCCCGCGTGTGCGTAGCAGCCGCGCGGTGTCGGCGATGGTGAAGGCGCCAGCGGCGGCGAGCGCGGAATATTCGCCGAGCGAATGGCCGGCGACGAATTGCGCGTCGCGTTTGAGATCGAGACCAGCCTCCTTTTCCAGCACACGCAGGGTGGCGAGCGAGACCGCCATCAGCGCCGGCTGGGCATTCTCGGTGAGCGTGAGCGTCTCGGCCGGGCCCTCGAACACGATGGCGCTCAGCTTGTTAGCGAGCGCCTCGTCCACCTCGTCGAACACCTGCCGGGCGGGCGGGAAGCTTGCCGCCAGCGCCTTGCCCATGCCGACCGTCTGGCTGCCCTGGCCCGGAAACACGAAAGCGACCGCCATGCCCCCTCACAACCTTGTCTTTTTTTCATCGTTTTTGCAGGAATTGGGCCGAAAGACACCGCAAGACGGGTCCTGTCAAGTTATGCACGCTCCGGTAACGAAGCGAAAAGACTCAACCGCTATGCTGGGTTTTTATTGCCGATAAGGCTCGCTTCATGAGCGAAATGGTGAGCGAACAGGACCTTGCGCGCGCCCGCAGCGATGCGGCCTTCCGTCAGCAATTGATGGCCGGCAATCTCGAACGGCTGCTGGAAGCGCTCAAGCAGATGCGCAAGGCGGACGACCCCAGCCCGGAATCGGCCCGCCAGTTGCGCGAAGGCGTCGATCTCGCAGTCAAGCTGGCCGACCGCCTACAGGCAACCGCCCAGAGCCGGTGACCCCGCGGCGGTCTGACCGCTCGCGTCGAGATGGGGCGTTTTTGGTGGCGCGTGATCTTGTCCGAAAACCGGTGCCCATCCCCGATCACGTCGAGGACAAGCCTTTCGGGATCACGCGCTTTTGCTTGCCTTTTTCAGCCTAATCCGCCTATAACCCGCGCGTTCCGTCGATCCTGGTTGGGAGCTGAACGGACGGCCGTTTTTAAGCAAAAGCGGTAGGGCCAGTGGGCCCGGCGTCCCGTGTTCCCGCCTTCAGAGCATTCGAGCCTTTCCCGAAGGGCTCGAGGGGCTAGGCGCCAGGATCGAGGACATGGGTAAACAAGGGAAAGGCATTTCATGCCGCTATACGAACACGTCTATCTCGCGCGCCAGGACCTGAGCACGCAGCAGGTCGAGGAATTGACCGCGAAGCTGTCCGGCGTCATCGCCGAGGGCGGCGGCAAAATCACCAAGACCGAATATTGGGGGATGAAGTCCCTCAACTACCGCATCCGCAAGAACCGCAAGGCGCACATGACGCTGCTCAATGTCGACGCGCCGCCGGCGGCGCTCAACGAGATCGAGCGCCAGGAGCGGCTCAACGAAGACGTGCTGCGCTACCTCACCATCCGGGTCGAGGCGCACGAGGACGGCCCCTCCGCGATGATGCGCAAGTCCGATCGTGACGATCGCGGCGAGCGTGGCGACCGCGGCGATCGTGGCGATCGTGGACGCGGTGAACGCCGCCCGCGGCGCGACGAGGCCGAAGACGACGCCGGGCCCGCGGCGGTCGCAGCGGTGGAGGAATAGGCCATGGCATTCGGATCATCCCAAGGTGGTGGTGGCGGCGGCGCCCGCCGTCCGTTCTTCCGCCGGCGCAAGACCTGTCCGTTTTCCGGCGCCAATGCGCCGAAGATCGACTACAAGGACGTCAAGCTGTTGCAGCGCTACGTGTCGGAGCGCGGCAAGATCGTACCGAGCCGCATCACCGCGGTGTCGGCCAAGAAGCAGCGCGAATTGGCGCAGGCGATCAAACGCTCGCGCTTCCTCGGCCTGCTGCCTTATGTCATTCGCTGATCCGCTGCGCGGATCAGTTGCGTGATGCACTAAGGCAGAAAATATAACGAGGCTGGCGGGGTCACCCCGCGAGCCGATGGTTGGGGCGGATATCCGTCTCTAACCGCTCGAAGAGCGGGACAGCTCGTGATGATGCAATTCGGATTGATCGGTATCGGTGCCGGCGCCGCGGCGGCTTTGCTGTTCGCCTCGGTGACCTCGGGCGCGTGGCTGTCGATTCCGCTGTTCTATCTGGCGCCGCTGCCGATCATGATCGCCGGGCTCGGCTGGAGCCATTGGGCGGCATTGATCGCCGCGTTGACCGGCGCGCTGGCGCTCGCGGTTGCGTTCGGCCCGGTGTTCTTCTTCAGTTTCCTGGCCGGCGCCGGGCTGCCGGCCTGGTGGCTCGGCTATCTCGCGATGCTGGCGCGTCCGCTCGGCAACGGCGGCGCCGCAGCGCTCGAATGGTATCCGCCCGGCCGGCTGGTGGTATGGGCGGCCGTTCTCGGCGGACTGGTCGTGGTGGTCGCCATCCCCAATTTTGGCTTCGATGCCGAGAGCTTCCGCGCCGGCCTGCGTCAAGCGCTGACGCATATCCTGCGCGTGGACACCGAGGTGCCGACGAATGCCCCGCTCACCACGCCCGGTGTGTCCAATACCAGCCGGCTGGTCGACTTCCTGGTGGCCGCCATTCCGCCGGCGGCGGCGGTGCTCGCCACCATCACCAACGTGCTCAATCTGTGGCTCGCCGCGCGCATCGTGACGTTTTCCGGCCTGCTGAAGCGGCCGTGGCCGCCGCTCGCGGCCATGACGTTTCCGCGCACGCTCGCGGCGGCGCTCGCGATCGCCGTCGCCTTGAGCTTTGTCGGCAGCCTGATCGGCATCGTCGCCGGCGTCGTGTCGGCCAGCCTGCTGATGGCCTATGGCGTGCTCGGCTTCGCGGTGCTGCACGCCATCACCCGCGGCATGGCGAGCCGCATCTTCTTACTCGGCGGCGTTTACGCCGCGGTGCTCGTGTTGGGCTGGCCGGTGCTGGCGCTCTGCCTGCTCGGCCTGATCGATGCGGCCATCGACTTGCGCGCGCGCATCGCTCCCACGCGCGGACCCCCGGCCCACACCTGACGACGAGACATCCGCCAACAACTTAAATTCAGATCAACCAAGTTCAGATCAAGGAGTGACGACCATGGAAGTGATCCTGCTCGAGCGCATCGGCAAGCTCGGACAAATGGGCGACGTCGTGCGCGTGAAGGACGGTTTCGCCCGCAATTTCCTGCTGCCGCGCGGCAAGGCGTTGCGCGCGACAGCCGATAACAAGTCGAAGTTCGAGTCGATGAAGGGCGAGCTGCAGGTGCGCAATCTGGAACTCAAGGGCCTCGCCGACACGGTGGCCGCCAAGCTTGACGGCAAGACCATCGTGGTGCTCCGCCAGGCCAGCGAGTCCGGCCAGTTGTTCGGCTCGGTGTCGCCCCGCGACATCGCCGGCATGCTCAATACCGACGGCGCCGAGGTGAACCGCTCGCAGGTCGTGCTCAACGCGCCGATCAAGACCATCGGCCAGTACAAGGTGCCGCTGGCGCTGCATCCGGAAGTCGAGACCATCGTCACCGTCATCGTCGCGCGCAGCGCGGGCGAAGCCGAACGGGTCGCGCGCGGCGAGGACGTCACGGTGCGGCGCGAGCAGGCCGAGGAAGACGCGGCGGCCGCGCTGGAAGCCGCGGAAGCCTTCTTCGAGCCGGAAGCGGCCAAGGCGTTGCGCGAGGCCGGGGAGCCGGAAGCCGAAGCCGCGGCCGAAGCGGCGCCGGCGGGCGAAGAGAAAAAGCCCGCGAAAGCCGCAAGGAAGAAGAAAAAGGACGAAGACGAAGCGCAAGCCTAGCGCTACCTTGGCAGATTAACGAAGCGTTAAGGATTTGAGTTTGGAGCTTCGATCCGGTGAATCGGAGCGATGATCATGGCGCGGCTTGAGAATTGGAACACCGAGTTGCGGGAGTGGCTGTCGCCGTTCTTGCAGAAGTTGGGCCACAAGGCGCGTCGACAGATGTGTCCGCTTTACGTGGCGGGGCTGATCGGTCCCGGCGATCGCAAGAGCATTCAGCCGATGGCGGAGCGGCTTGCGCAGGGCGACTATGATCAGCTGCACCATTTCATCGCTGCTGGCGTATGGGATGCGGCATCGCTGGAAGCAGAACTGCTCATTCAAGCGGACAGGCTCGTCGGCGGCCACGATGCGGTGCTGGTGATCGACGACACGGCGATGCCGAAGAAGGGCAAGCACTCGGTCGGTGTCGCTCCGCAATACGCTTCGGCGCTTGGCAAGACCGCCAACTGCCAGACGCTGGTGTCGCTGACGCTTGCGCGAGGTGAAGTGCCGGTGATGGTGGCGTTGCGCCTTTTCCTCCCCGAGAGTTGGACGAGCGATCGGGTGCGGTTGGAGCGAGCGGGCGTTCCGACCGAATATCAAATGGCACGGACGAAGCCGGAGATCGCGCTCGCTGAGATCGATCGCATGATCGCAGCCGGTGTCCGCTTCGGCTGTGTTCTGGCGGATGCTGGCTACGGCCCTAGTGCGCCGTTCCGCCAGGGGCTCACGGCGCGCGGTCTTGCCTGGGCGGTTGGCATTCCTCGCCATCTCAAAGTCTATCCAGTGGATGTGCAGCTCATCTGGCCGGTTGCCATTCGGGGCCGGCCTCGTCAGCGGCACATTCCCGATCATCTCTCGATGGCAGCCGAAGACATGTTGGCCGATGCCAAGTGGCGAAATGTGAGCTGGCGAACGGGCACGAAGGGAAAGCTCAAAGCCCGCTTTGCCGCTGTCCGCATACGTACAGCCGACGGACCTCCTCAGCGGATCAGGGATAAGGGTTAGCAGCATCTCCCAGGAGACGAGGCTTGGCTTATCGGCGAGCACCGTTCGTCGGGGGAGAAGAAGTACTATCTCGCCAGCCTGTCGGCCAAGATAGACCTGCGCACATTAGCTGCCACCATCAAAACACGATGGATCTGCGAGCAGGCCCATCAGCAGCTGAAAGAAGAGCTCGGCCTCGACCACTTCGAGGGACGATCCTGGCAAGGCCTTCATCGTCACGCTCTCATGACAATGATCGCGTATGCATTCCTCCAGCATCGCCGCCTCGCAAAAGCGAGGCGGGAAAAAAAGAATCAACGGGCCGCCACCTCAACCAAGCCTACCAGCCGTGCGCCACGCCATCGTCGAGCTCATCATTCGACTGCTGCCTCAGCGATGCCCGCACTGCCGAAGATAGATCGATGCGGCACAGCGGCATGAGTAAATCTGCCAAGGTAGTGCTAGACGCTGCCCACTTAAGCTGGCCATTGCCGTTTAAGGGAACAAACTCCTACTGCAATCGTTGTCATTCCAAGCCCCAAACTGGAGTGCAACGTCATGCGTAAATTGAGCGCCGTTGCTTTCATCGCCATGATGATCACGGCACCCTTGCCGGCAATCGCCTATACCCAAGAGGATGCGGATGCCTGCACGCCGGATGCGATGCGGCTGTGCCAGCAGGTAATCCCGGATGAGAGTCGCGTGGCCCTCTGTCTTGTCCAAAATAAACGGCAACTAAGCCCCGGCTGTACCATCGTGTTCAATCGTCCGCGTGCCGCAAGTGCCGCCCGCGAGCGCCCGGTAACTGTTAGGAAGACTAAATTCGGGGTTGAGTAGCGTTGTTAAACCGCTACTATTCACGCCAGTTCGGGAGTTATTTGGGAAGTGTCGGTCAAAAGGAGACGTGATGATGACGGTTGCGGACGATAAGGGCCCTGCGGGGTCGGGCAAGCGGCACGCGGAATCCGCGACCGGCCACATCGGCGACGACGTGCAGCGGGCGAAGGAGAACATCTCCGAAGCCGCCGCTTCCGCGCGCGACGACATCGCCGTTGATCTG
>CABECD010000019.1_pt1 | contig 16540 bp, 14 predicted proteins | sample 3132731 | NCBI WGS metagenome assembly CABECD01 (sample SAMEA5534347, study PRJEB31848) | metagenome | biome: tundra; feature: field; material: soil | place: USA | collected 2013-05 | depth 0.45 m | reverse complement strand
GCGCCGCCGTCGATTTCGCTGATGAAACGCAACAATTGCGGCAAGGCGCTCGACGTGGCGCGGCTGGCGCGCGACATGCACGGCGGCAACGGCATCTCGGAAGAATATCACGTGATGCGCGTGCTGGCGAACCTGGAGACGGTCAACACCTACGAGGGCACCCACGACATCCACGCGCTCATCTTGGGGCGCGCGCAAACCGGCATTCAGGCGTTTTTCTAAGGAAACTTAGATTGCGCTTACCATTTGCGCCAGTTGCGCGACCCGCCGCGTCATCGCGCTATCCGCGTCGCTCAGCCCATCGACAATGGTGAAGTGGTTCATCCCGGCGATTTCCTCATAACGCGCCGCGACACCGCGAGCGCGCCAGCCCTCGGCGATAATTTTGCTCTGGCGCAGGAATTCGCTCGATTCGAGCGAACCCACCACCGCATCGAGCGTGCGCCCGGCCGGGACTTTCCAATGCAGTGGCGATACACGCCGCGCCTCGGCGTCGTCGAGGCGCAAATCTGAATTCTGCGACACGTGCACGAGCGGGCTAAGATCGTACACGCCGGAGATCGCGTAAGCCGCCGGCACCAGATCGGCGGGCGCGTCGGATGCGAAGGCCTTCCAATCCTGCGCCAGCAGGCAGGCGGCCAGATGGCCGCCGGCGGAATGGCCGTACACGAAAATGCGCTTGCGATATTTGCGCCACAACCACAGGCATGCCGCTCGCATCTGCTCGATGATGGTGGCGATCGATACCTGCGGACAGAAATCATAGCCGGCGACCGCCACCGTCAGTCCGCGCGCATTCGGCCCGGCCGCCAACTGGCTGAACATCGCCGGCTCCAGCGAGCGCCACCAGCCGCCATGGATGAATAAAGCGAGCGGCGTCATGTGATCGTCGTCCTTAGCCGGGAACAGATCGATGATCTGGCGCGGCGAGGGGCCGTAGGCGAGGGCGAATTCGGCGCCGCGCGCCGCCGCGCGGTAGGCCGCCGCCTCGCTTGCCCAGCGCGCGAAAATCTCCGGATGCTCGGGCACCCGGCCGCGGTTGTCGTATTCGGTTTCGTAGTCGATGGGCGGCATGGCGCTGTTCTCAGTTGGCCTAAGCGAAAGCTACCCGGCTTTGCGCCGGGCCGAAACATCGTTATCTGTTAGGCCATGAAAATCGACGGCAAAGAGATGCGCACGATCTGGGTGGAAAGCGACGGCGCTGGTATTGGCACCATCGACCAGACCCTGCTGCCGCACCGCTTTGCCACGGTGCGGCTTACGACGCTGGATGATGCCGTGCGCGCCATCAAGACCATGCAGGTGCGTGGGGCGCCGCTGATCGGGGCGACCGCGGCTTACGGCGTGTGGCTGGCGCTGCGCAGCGATGCCTCCGACGAAAATCTGGAGCGCGCCTATGGGGCGCTGTTGTTGGCGCGGCCGACCGCGATCAATTTGCAATGGGCGCTCGATCAGATGCTGGCGACGGTGCGCAACCGGCCGCGGGCTGAGCGCGTCGCGGCCGCCTTGTGCCGCGCCGGCGAAATCGCCGAGGAGGACGTGCGGATCAACCAGGCGATCGGCCGCCACGGCCTCAAGCTGATCGAAGAGATCGCGGCGCGGAAAGATGGCGCGCGCGTTAATGTGCTCACCCATTGCAATGCCGGCTGGCTGGCGACGGTGGATTGGGGCACGGCGACGGCGCCGATCTACATGGCGCATGACAAGGGTCTGCCGGTCCACGTGTTCGCCGACGAGACCCGGCCGCGCAACCAGGGCGCTTCGCTCACCGCCTGGGAGCTCGGCCATCACGGCGTGCCGCACACGGTTATTCCCGACAACACCGGCGGCCATCTGATGCAGCACGGCCTGGTCGACCTGGTGATCGTCGGCACCGACCGCGTCACCGCGCAGGGCGACGTCTGCAACAAGATCGGCACGTATCTGAAGGCGCTGGCGGCCGCCGACAACAAGGTGCCGTTCTATGTGGCGCTGCCGTCGCCGACCATCGATTTTTTCGTCAGCGATGGGCTCACCGAAATCCCGATCGAGCAGCGCAGTCCCGATGAGGTGGCTACCGTGACCGGCAAGACCGCCGACGGCCGCGTCGTGTCGGTGCAGGTGGTGCCGGATGGCTCGCCGGTTGCCAATTACGGCTTCGATGTCACGCCGGCGCGGCTGATCACCGGGCTGATCACCGAGCGCGGCGTGATCGGCGCCAACCGCGCGGCGCTGGCCGAAGCCTTCCCCGAGCGTGCCGGAAATCGTGATAAGATCGCGTCATGACGCTCGCCGCAAAACAGCCGCTGGAATTGCCCATCGACGGCCGGCAGTCGGAAACCACGCTGGCCGTTGGGCGCGGCACCGCCCGGCTGCTGCACGCGCATGGCTTTTCCGTGGTGAGCGAATTGCCGCTGCCGTCCGGCCGCCGCGCCGATCTGGTGGCGCTCGATGCCGGCGGCGAGATCTGGATCGTCGAGATCAAGTCCTCGGTGGCCGATTTCCGCGCCGATCAGAAATGGCAGGACTACCGGGCCCATTGCGACCGGCTGTTCTTCGCCACTTGCATTGCGGTGCCGTGCGAGATTTTCCCCAAGGACACCGGGCTGATCGTCGCCGATGCGTTCGGCGCGCAGATGATCTGCGAGGCGCCCGAGCACCGGCTGCCGGCGGCCACGCGCAAATCCATGATGCTGCTGTTCGCGCGCGCCGCGGCTCTGCGGCTGCAGTCGTTGGCCGATCCGGCGGGGCCTTACGGGGATGTGACCTGAAAATCAGCGCGGCGCGCGCTTGGCCAAAATCCGCTGCAGCGTGCGGCGATGCATGTTGAGCCGGCGCGCGGTTTCCGAGACGTTGCGGCCGCATAATTCGTAGATGCGCTGGATGTGCTCCCAGCGCACGCGGTCGGCCGACATCGGATTTTCCGGCGGCTCAATCTTTTTATTTTTGTGCGCGAGCAGGGCGGCCACGACGTCGTCGGCGTCCACCGGCTTGGCGAGATAATCGACGGCGCCGAGCTTCACCGCGTTCACCGCAGTGGCGATATTGCCGTAGCCGGTCAGGATAATGCCGCGCGCGTCGGGCCGGCGGCGCTTGAGCGCGGAGATCACGTCGAGCCCGTTGCCGTCGCCGAGCCGCATGTCGACGACCGCGAAAGCCGGCGCGGCCTGTTCCACTTGCCGCAGTCCCTCCGCCACCGATTCCGCGGTGGCGACCACAAAGCCGCGCTGCGCGAGCGCCTTCGCCAACCGCTGCAAAAACGAACGGTCGTCCTCGACGATCAGCACGGATCGTTCGGCGGGGAGTTTTTCTTTCGTCGCCGCTTCGGCGACGTCGTTCTTGGCAATATCATCCACGTTTCACCCATGTCCGGATGGACCCGCGCTCACCTTAGTGCGTGCCATCGCATAAACACAGCATAAAAGTAGGTTTTGCGTGCAGCAATCTCAATCTGCCGCGAATGTTAACGGCCGTTCGAAATCGCGCCGGCTCCAGCGTACCGTGACAATGGCGCCGCGTTCGGGAACCGAACGGTTCTCGAAGGCGAGCGTGGCGCCCGAGCGTTCGAGCAGGGTCTTGGCGATGAAAACGCCCAAGCCCAGTCCGGCCGCCAGCTCGCCGGATTCGTTTGCATTGCGCTTGCGGCTGGTGACATAGGGCTCGCCGATGCGGTCCATGATTTCCGGCGCGAAGCCCGGACCGTCATCGCTGATGGTTACCTCGATTGTCTCTTCGTTCCACTGCGTGCCGACCAGCACGCGTTCGCGCGCAAAATCGATGGCGTTTTCCAACAAATTGCCGAGGCCGTAGAGGATCGCCGGATTGCGTGCGCCCACCGGCTCGGCGCCGCGCGCGGGCGGCGCGGCTACGTCGATGGCGATACCGAAATTGCGATGCGGCGCCACGACTTCCTCGATCAGCGCGGCGAGCGATGTGCGGTCGAACGGGGCGCCGCTCGGCGATAATTCGGTGATCTTGGCCAGGATATCGCGGCAGCGCGTCGCCTGTTCGCGCAACAGCCGCACGTCGTCGCCATGCGGCGCGTCGGCGGCAATCGCGTTTTCCAGCTCCTTGGCGATCACCGAGATGGTGGAGAGCGGCGTGCCGAGCTCGTGCGCGGCGGCGGCGGCGAGCCCGTCGAGCTGCGAGAGATGCTGCTCGCGCGCCAGCACCAGTTCGGTGGCGGCCAGCGCGTCGGTGAGCTGGCGGGATTCCTCGGTGATCTGCCAGGCATAGACGCTGATGAATCCGATGGCGAGCAGGATCGAGAGCCAGTCGCCGATCATGTAAATCGTCGGCAGTTGCAGCGGGTCCTTATTGTCCCACGGCAGAGGATAGTGCGCGAACATCAGCACGGTCGCGCAGGCCACCGCGAAGGCGCCGAGCATCAGCGTGAAGCGCGGCGGCAGCGCAGTCGCCGACAACAGCACCGGAGCCAGGAACAGGTAGGCGAAGGGATTCTGCAATCCGCCGGTCAGGTACAACAGCACGGCCAGTTCGGCGATGTCGAAGGCGAGCAGCCCGGCGGCGCGGTCGGGCTCCAGCCGCTGCATCAGGTGAAAGCGCAGGCGCAGCGCCACGTTGAGCCAGGCCGATAGCGCGATCACGCCGAGGCATGTCCAGATCGGCAGCTGAAAATTGAGCCCGAAATAGACCACCAGCACGGCGGTGGTCTGGCCGATGATGGCGAGCCAGCGTAGCCGTACGAGGGTGTCGAGGCGCACATTGCGGCGCGGATGATTCTGGGCAAGTCCAAGCGCGGGCATGGCGGGCAGTGTACTCTTGCGTTGCGGCGGCTCAAAGTTGCCGGCAATGGCAGCAGGGCTTGCACTTTCGCTCCCACGGCGGCACATCTGCGGGAGCCATTGGGCCCCGTTAATGGACGCGCAGAATACCTCAGCCATCGCCGTCGACCGCCTGGTCAAGCTCTACAAGGGCGTGGAGGCGGTCGATGGCATTTCGTTTCGCTTGGCCCCCGGCTCGATCACCGGGCTGCTCGGCGGCAACGGCGCCGGCAAAACCACGACGATTGCGATGATCATGGGCCTGGTCACGCCGACCTCCGGCACAGTCACGGTGTTGGGCCTGCAGATGCCGAAGGACCGCTATCGTGTGCTGCACCGGATGAATTTCGAAAGCCCCTATGTGGCGCTGCCGATGCGGCTCTCCGTGCGGCAAAATCTGTCGGTGTTCGCGCAGCTTTATGCGGTCGCCGATATCGATGAGCGCATCGCCGGTCTTGCCGCCGATCTCGAGCTCACCGAATTCCTCGACCGGCCGACCGGAAAACTTTCCGCCGGCCAGAAGACCCGCGTCTCGCTCGCCAAGGCGCTGCTCAACCGCCCGGAAGTCTTGCTGCTGGATGAGCCGACAGCTTCCCTTGACCCTGACACCGCCGATTGGGTGCGCGGCCGGCTCGACCATTATCGCCGCGAGCAGGGGGCGACCGTGCTGCTCGCCTCGCACAACATGACCGAGGTCGAGCGGCTGTGCGAGCGCGTCATCATCATGAAAACGGGCCACATCGAGGACGACGACACGCCGCAGCGGCTGCTCGACCGCTATGGACGCGAGACCCTGGAGGAAGTGTTCCTCGACGTCGCGCGCGGACGCAAGGACCATCGCGAGGCCGCGCAATGATCGGCAGCGATAGCGGCCTCGACCTTTCCATCAATCGCGTGCGCGCCATGGTGCGCCGCTACTGGTATCTGCTGCGCTCATCCTGGCCGCGCGTGCTCGACCTGATTTATTGGCCGACGGTGCAGATGCTGATGTGGGGCTTCCTGCAACTCTACGTGTCGCAGAACGGCGGGCCGTTCGCGCGCGCCAGCGGCGTGTTCATCGGCGCGGTGCTGTTGTGGGATATTCTATTCCGCGGTCAGCTCGGCTTTTCGATTTCGTTCCTGGAGGAGATGTACGCGCACAATCTCGCCAATCTCATGATGTCGCCGTTGCGGCCGGTGGAGTTCATCGCCGCTTTGATGATCATGAGCATCGTGCGATTGCTGATCGGCATGATCCCGGTGACGCTGCTCGCGATTGCCTTCTTCGGCTTCAATCTGTGGTCGCTCGGCTTCGCGCTTGCCGCGTTCTTCGTCAACCTGATCCTGACCAGCTGGGCGATCGGCATTTTCGTCGCCGGTCTGTTGCTGCGCAACGGCTTGGGCGCCGAGAGCATGGCCTGGACCATCATGTTCCTGTTCCTGCCGCTCACCTGCGTGTACTATCCGGTTACCGTGCTGCCCGACTTCCTGCAATACGTTGCGTGGGCGCTACCGCCGACCTATGTATTCGAGGGCATGCGCGCTCTGCTGATCGATCACGTGTTCCGCGCCGACCTGATGCTGGAAGCGCTGGCGTTCAATGTCGTGCTGTTCGCGGCTGCGTCATTCGCTTTCCTGAAGCTATTGCGGAGCGCGAGGGCTCAGGGCTCGCTGCTGCAAACCGGTGAATAAGTCGAAAAACCCTGCGTTTTTGGGGGTTTATAGGCGAGTTTCCGGGTGTAAACCGGACGCGAAGGACTTACCTGTAGGTTGACGATATGACAGAAAAGCGACACGGTGCTGCGATGCAGCAAGAGCCGGGGATTGATTCCATGCCGATCGGCGAATTCGACGGGGCAGCGACGCTGCCCGGTGACAACGGCATATTGCTGTCGACGCCGATGTACTGGCTCTACGAGATGGGCCAGGCCGCGCTCAATCCCTCGCGTGCGGTTGCCGACGCCACGCGTCTGTTCTTCAAGAACCCGGCCAATCCGTTCGCGCACACCACCTACGGCAAGTCGGTCGCCGCCGCGGCGGAAGTATTCGAGCGCTCCACCCGCCGCTATCGCCGGCCGGAATGGGGTATCGATCGGGTGACGGTCGGCGCCGAACATATTCCGGTGCACATCACCACCGTGTGGGAGCGGCCGTTCTGCCGGCTGCTGCATTTCGAGCGCGCCTTCGCGCACGCGCCGCGCCGCCCGCAGCCGAAACTGCTGATCGTGGCGCCGATGTCGGGCCACTATCCGACGCTGCTGCGCGGCACGGTGGATACGTTCCTGCACAATCATGACGTCTACATCACCGAATGGGCCGATGCGCGTATGGTGCCGGTGGCGAAAGGCCGCTTCGATCTCGACGACTACATCGACTACATCATCTCCATACTGCACGTGCTCGGCGGCGATGTGCATGTGGTCGCGGTGTGCCAGCCCTCGGTGCCGGTGATGGCGGCAATTTCCTTGATGGAGGCCGACAAGGATCCTTACGTGCCGCATTCCATGGTGCTGATGGGCGGGCCGATCGACACCCGCATCAATTCCAACGCGGTCAACAAGCTGGCGGAAAATCGCGGGATCGACTGGTTCCGCAACCACGTCATCACCAAGGTGCCGTTCCCGCATCCCGGCTTCATGCGCGACGTCTATCCGGGCTTCCTGCAATTGCACGGCTTCATGAGCATGAATCTCGATCGCCATCTCGAGGCGCACCGCAATCTGTTTACGCATTTGGTCAAGGGCGACGGCGATTCGGCGCAGAAGCACCGCGAATTCTACGACGAATATCTGGCGGTCATGGATCTGTCCGCCGAGTTCTATCTGCAGACCGTCGATACCGTGTTCATCCGCCACGCGCTGCCGAAGGGCAAGATGACCCATCGCGGCCGCCACATCGACCCCTCGCAGATCAAACGCGTCGCGCTGTTGACGGTGGAAGGCGAGCACGACGACATTTCCGCGGTCGGCCAGACCGAGGCCGCGCACGTCCTGTGCACGAATATTCCCGCTGACGACAAGGCGCATTATCTGCAGCCGGGGGTCGGCCACTACGGCGTGTTCAACGGCTCGCGCTTCCGCGCCGAGATCGCGCCGCGCATCTCCGATTTCGTGTTGTCGCATAATGGCGGCCGTGGGCGCGGCAGCGGCGCCCATCCCGGGCCGGCCAAGGCGGCGTCCGCCAGCCACTAATCGGCCTTCGCCGCCGCAGGACGCCGGCGGCCGTTCGTGACAGCGTAACCCCTTGCGTAGCTGCGGCATTCCCGGCCGCGCAAAACCGCGTGGCGAACGGCGGCGAATATGGCAGTATTTCCGCGCTATTCTGCGATCGGGCGGACTTTACGAATGCCTCTGCGCGCGCTTCTTTACCGGCGGCCGAGCGAGCCGCCGGCGATCAGCATTACCTTCGATCGGGAAATCTATCTGGTGCGCGTGCGCCGCCACCGGCAGGCGCGGCGCTATACGCTGCGCATCCATTCCGTCACGCGCGAAGTGGTGCTCACCATGCCGCCGCGCGGCAGCCTGAAGCAGGCGCGCGAATTCGCGGAGAAGCACGGCGGCTGGATCGCGGCGCGGCTCGGCCGGCTGCCCGAACCGGCGCCCTTCGCCCATGGCGCCGTGATCCCGTTGCGCGGCGTCGAACACCGCATCGCGCATCGCCAGGAGCAGCGCGGCACGGTATGGCTCGAGAGCGGCGCTGGCGATGAGCGCCTACTCTGCGTCGCCGGTGAGGAACCGCATATCGCGCGCCGGGTATCCGATTTTCTCAAGCGCGAAGTCAAAAGCGATCTGGAAGCCGCCAGCCGGCGCGCGGCCGATGCGCTCGGTGTCGCGGTCAAGCGGGTGTCGATCCGCGATCCGTCGAGCCGCTGGGGCTCGTGCTCGACCACCGGCGTGCTGTCTTATTCGTGGCGGCTGATCTTCGTGCCGCCCTTCGTGCTCGACTATCTCGCGGCGCACGAGGTCGCCCATCTTATCGAAATGAACCACTCGCGCCGGTTCTGGCGCGTGGTCGAGGGCATCTGCCCGCACGTCGCGCGCGCCAAGTCCTGGCTCGACGCCCACGGCCCCGATCTGCATCGCTATGGGGTGCCGAACGACACGCGCTAGCGTCGCGGCGGTTCTTGCTGTAGTCACCATCCATGCTGCGCCCCGGCACTTTCGCGCTCACGGTATTGCTGGCGGCGTTGAGCGCGATCGGGCCGCTCACCACCGACATGTACCTGCCGTCGCTGCCGGACATCGCGCGGCTGTTGGGCGCCTCGACCGCGCAGGTGCAGCTCACGATCTCCGCCTATCTGTTCGGCTTCGCCATCGGGCAGATTTTATACGGGCCGCTGGCCGACCGGCACGGCCGCAAGCCGGTGCTGCTGGCCGCGATGGGGCTTTATTGCGCGGCCAGCCTGGCTTGCGCGCTGTCGACCTCGATCGAGATGCTGATCGCGGCGCGCGCGCTGCAGGCGCTCGGTGGCGCCGGCGGCATCGTGCTGGCGCGCGCCATCGTGCGCGATCTTTATTCCGGCGCGCGCGCCGGGCGCGAATTGTCGCTGATCGGCGCGGTAATGGCGCTGGCGCCGGTGCTGGCGCCGCTGCTCGGCGGCGTCTTGCAGACTGGTTTCGGCTGGCGCTCGGTCTTTTTCACGCTGGTCGGTAGCGGATTGGTCGGTGCCGCGATCGTCTGGCCGCTGATGCCGGAAACTCTGGCCCTGCGCGCGGCCGAACCGGTATCGCCGGCCACGATGCTCAAGTCCTATCGCGTGGTGGCCCGCAATCCGGCCTATCTCGCTTATCTTGGCCTCGCTTCGACCAGCTTCGGCGGACTGTTCGCCTGGATTTCCGGCTCGTCCTTCGTCCTGCAAAATCTCTATGGATTGTCGCCGTTCCAATTCGGCGTCGCCTTCGCGGTCGGCTCGGTCGGCTACATGGGCGGCACGACGCTGGCGGCGCGGCTGGTGATGCGGCGCGGGCTCGACCGCACGCTTGGGATCGGCGCTGCGGCGCTGGCGGCCGGCGGGCTCGCCATGGTGATGGCTGTGGCGCTGGGCTTAACCTCCGCCGCCTCGCTGGTGTTGCCAATGGCGCTTTATCTCGCCGGTCTCGGCATGGTGCTGCCGCAGGCGATCGCCGGCGCCATGACGCCCTTCCCGGAGCGGGCGGGCGCGGCCTCCGCGCTGCTCGGCTTCGTGCAGCAGAGCGCGGCGGCGCTGTGCGGGGCGGTGGTCGGAGCGCTGCTTGGGTCAAGCGCCTGGCCGCTCGCCGCCGCGGTGGCGGCGATGGGCTGCGCGACGCTTGCGCTATGGATTTTAACGCGCGCGCTGCGCGCGCGGGCGGCCATGCAGCACTAATTTCTGCTGCGCCCGAACAGATTATCGAGCAGCCAGCCATTGAGGCTGGCGCCGCGCGCGCTGGGCGTATTGCCGGCGGCTTGGATGGGCACCGGCGCCATGCCGTCGGTTGCCGGAGCCTGGGCGGGTGCATTGCCGCTGAACAATCCCGACAGCACGCCGCCGGCCGGCGGGCCGGGCAGGGCGGCGACCGGAACGCTCTGATGGGCGCCGCGCATGAAACGGCTCCAGATTTCCACCGGCAGCCCGCCGCCAGTGACCTTCTTGGTTGGCATGCCGTCGTCATTGCCGAGCCAGACGCCGGTGACGAGATGGGCGGTGTAGCCGATGAACCAGGCGTCGCGGAAATCTTGGCTGGTGCCGGTCTTGCCGGCCGCCGGCCAGCCCGGCAGCGCCGCTTTATGCGCGGTGCCGATAATCAATGTCTGCTGCATCATCTCGTTCATCATCGCCACATAACGCGCCTCGATGATGCGGCCGAGCGGCTGCTCGTTGCGCACGTAAAGCACGTTGCCGTTGCCGGCGGCGATGCGCTCGATCACATGCGGCATCACCGCGAGCCCGCCATTGGCGAACGGTGCATAGGCGCTGACCAGTTCGAGCGGTGAGACTTCCGAGGTGCCGAGCGCGATCGAGGCGTTGGGTTCGAGCTTCGATGCGATGCCGAGCCGGTAGGCGGTGCGGATCACCGCCATGGGCGTCAATTCCATGGTCAGGCGCACCGACACCGTGTTGAGCGACAGCGCCAGCGCCTTGGTCAATGTGACCGGCCCGAAATATTCGTGTTTGTAGTTTTCCGGCTGCCAGCCTTTGAGATTGATCGGCTTGTCCTCGCGCACGCTGTCGGGGGTCAATCCGTGTTCAAGCGCGGTGAGATAGACGAACGGCTTGAAGGCCGAGCCGGGCTGGCGCTTAGCGGCGACCGCGCGGTTGAACTGGCTCTCGCCGTAATTGCGTCCGCCGACCATGGCGCGCACCGCGCCGTCCGGCGTCATCGCCACCAGCGCGCCCTGGCTGACGCCGCTCTTGTCGCCCTTCTGCGCCAGTTCCTCGGTGAGCGCCTTCTCCGCGCCCGCCTGCAGCCCGCTGTCGATCGTGGTGCGCACCACGATGTCCTCGTCTACATGGCCGAGCACGTCGTTGATCGCGTCCATGATCCAGTCGGCGACGTAATTGATGGTGCCATTGGCGGCCTGCGCCACCACGCGCGGCGGATGCGCGAGCGCCACCTTCTCGCTGGCGGGCGTGATGAAGCCGAGTTCGGCCATGGCGGCGAGCACGGTTTGCGCGCGCCGCTCGGCGCCGTCGAAATTGCGCGTCGGTGCCAGCCGCGACGGCGATTTCACCAGGCCGGCGAGTAAAGCCGCTTCGGGCAGCGACATCTGGCGCGCGGATTTTCCGAAATAGCGCTGCGAGGCCTGCTCGATACCGTAGGCGCCGGAGCCGAAATAGACGCGGTTCAGATAGAGTTCGAGAATCTGCGTCTTGGAAAATTTCCGCTCCAGCCAGAGCGCGAGCAGCATCTCCTGCAGCTTGCGATGGATGGTACGCTCTTGAGTCAAAAAGAGATTTTTCGCCAATTGCTGCGTGATGGTGGAGCCGCCCTGGCTGACGCCGCGGTGTAAAATGTTTGCGATCAAGGCGCGCGCGATGCCCCAAGGATCGATGCCGTAATGCTCGTAGAAGCGCCGATCCTCGATGGCGATGAAGGCTTGCGGCACGTAGCTCGGCAGTTCCTTCAGCGGCAGCACGGCGCCGCCACTGTCGCCGCGGGTGGCGAGCGGGTGGCCGCTGACATCCACGATCTGGATCGAGGGCGGCCGCTTGGGGATCTCCAGCGACTGGATCGCCGGCAGATGCGCGCCGGTCCAGGCGATGGTGCCGGCGGCGCCGATCGCCAGCCACAGCCCCAGCACCAGGCTCCAATAGATCGCCCGGCCGATCAGCGAGCGCTTGCGGGCGCGTTTGCGTGGCCGGCGGTTCGAACGTTTGGATGATGATTTGCCGGGACCGCTTGCGCCTGGGCGGTCGCCGGCGGCGACGCGCAGATTGGGACCGCTTTCGAACACCGGCTCCCGGCGCGCGCCCGATTGTCCCCGTCTCGACGCCATCGCGCGACCCGACTTGTCCATGCCGGCGGCAGCCCCGCCGGTCCCCGTGAGGCACGCTAGGGCGGGCGGTTTAAGGGGCCGTTAAGGGGGGATTGCTGAGCAAATCCGGACGCTTGCGGCGACGGCCGGACTCCGTGAAATAGGGACAGCGTCCCGGATGCGTAGCGTCGGCAACAATGGCGCCGGCCGCGACTCCAATCATGTCGTTGCCGTCCCGAAGCGGCGCAGCCATGCAACAATCCGGGCAAGCAAACCGATTGGCGACGGCAGCAAAATGCTGTCGTCTATCATACGAGACCCACCCGGCCGCCGCTCAAATACGAGCTTGCGATGGTGGAACGCCTCAAGCTCCGGCCGGTGCGCGATGCTCACGATGGCGGTGTGGGGAAGGCGCTCGGCCACGAGCTTCATCAAATATTCCTGGCTCGGCGGATCGAGCGCCGACGTCGCCTCGTCCATCACGACGATATCCGGTTGATGCAGCAGCAAGCGCACGAAAGCGAGACGCTGACATTCGCCGCCGGACAAAGTGCGGTTCCAGGGAGCCTCTTCATCGAGATGTTCGACCAGGTAGCCGAGACCTGCCGACACCATCAACTCGCGCACCGTGTCATTGGGAGTATCGGCCGGCGACAGCGGATAGGTGGCGGCGCGCCGCAGTGTGCCAAGCGGGATGTAGGGCCGCTGTGGCATCAGGACCATCTTGGCACCGTTCGGAATGGCAATGTTGCCCTGGCCCCATGGCCACAGACCGGCAATCGCTCGCGTGAGCGTGGTCTTTCCAGTACCGGATTCTCCGACCAGGAGAACTCTTTCGCCGGGTTGGATGATCACGTCGGCATCTTTGACAACGACAGTGCCGTCGTCGAGCTCGACTGAGAGATTTTGCAGGCGGAATGCCGGGCCTTCGTGCTCGGTCCGCGTGATCGCGCGGGACGCACCGGGCGTGCCGGCCGCCTCAAGATGATCGATAGAGACCAGGAGGGATCCGACGCGGCGCGCCGACGCCGCCCAACCCGCGAGCCGTGGATAGTTGTCGAGCAGCCAATTGAACGCCGATTGGACCTGAACGAAAGCCGCCGCCGCTTGCATGACCTCGCCGAGCGTCATGGTCCCCGCGACGTATTTCGGTGCACACAGGATGAGCGGGACTACCGGCGCTAGCAGCCAATGGACATTGGAAACGAGCGTGTAGCGCATATGCTGATGGCAGAGGTTGCGCCATTGCAGGATGACCGCACCGAGGCCTTGCCGCAGCCCAGCTCGCTCTTCCTTCTCGCCGCCCAGCAGCGCGATGCTCTCGCCGTTTTCCCGCACGCGGGTCAGGGCATAGCGGAATTCGGCCTCCGATTGGTTCACACGTTCGGAGACCGCGACGAAGCGCCTCGCCACCAGGATGACCGCCGCGCTGGTGATGACCGCGTAAAGGACCGCCGCGATCACCAAGTAGCCGGGGATGACGATGGGTGCCGCCCGCGTGCCGAGCGTCAGATCGCCACCGACGATCCAAAGCACCCCGACGAACGTCACCGCCGTGACCGCAGCGCTGAAGATGCCGACGACGAAGTCGACCGGCGCATCGGTGGCAATACGCGCATCCTCACCGATGCGGCCCTCGGGATTCTGATGGTCTCCCGTCACCAAATCGAGTTGGTAATAGCGGCCATTCGCCAGCCATTTGCCGACCAGATGGTTGGTCAACCATGCGCGCCACTTACGCTGGATTGTCATGCGCCCGTACACGGCGATGATGGCCAACGCCACCATGGTCACCACAAGCGGCACGAAGATAAGGGCTTGCGTCGAGACCGCGTCCCCGTCCTTTTTCTCAAGGGCGTTGAAGATGTCGCGGCTCCAGATATTCATCCGGTACTGGAAAGCGATCTGGATGAAAATGAGCACGATGAGGCCGAGGGTGAGCAGCCAAGCCTTTCGGCGGGTATCCTCAAGCCAAAAGCCGCGGGCACTGATCCAGAAACGTCGTATGAGCGGTCGGCTGGTCGGTATGGCGGGCAGCGGCTGATGCATTATTGGGCCGTTCGGTTTTTGGGTCACCCAATACGACACGCTGCATTCGCCGCTTTCATTGACTTAAATCATAACACCTTGTGGGCTTGAGCATATTTTCTTCAAGAAACGAGCTTCTCGAAGGCCGTATGCGGCAATTTGGCGCGTCGCAGCCAATATCTTGATCGAGATTTGCCATGAGCATTTTTCGCCTCTACGGCCGCGTTCTCGCACTGCTCGGGTCCGAGACCCGAATAGCTTGGGCGTTGGCGCTGGCAAATATGGCGCTGGCCTCCGCCCAGTTTGCCGAGCCGGTGCTGCTCGGCCGCATCATCGACACGCTGACCGGCGCGCAGACACGCGGCGAGCCGCCATCGTGGTCACAATTGGGCGTGCTGCTTGCCGCCTGGGCCGGCTTCGGGATTTTCACCATCGCCTGCGGCACGCTGATTGCTCTTTTCGCAGACCGCCTGGCGCACCGCCGCCGCCACGTCGTCCTGACCGGCTATTTCGAGCACGTTCTGCAGCTTCCGCTCAACTATCACGGCAACACCCATTCCGGCCGGCTGATGAAGGTGATGCTGCAGGGCACGGACGCGTTATGGGGGCTGTGGGTCGGGTTCTTCCGCGACCACCTCTCGTCGTTCATCTCGTTGCTTGTCCTGCTGCCGATCTCGCTCTTTATCAATTGGCGGCTGGCTTCACTGCTGATCGTGCTGTGCGTCGTTTTCGCAGGCCTCACCGCCCTGATCGCGCGCAAGACCCAGAGCATGCAAAGCTCGGTCGAGCGTCACTATTCCGACCTTGCGGAGCGCGCATCCGACACGCTGGGCAACATCGCGCTGGTGCAGAGCTTTTCCCGGCTCGAAGCGGAAGTTGCGGAGTTGCGCCAGGTCGTCGCGCGCCTGCTGGCTGCGCAAATGCCGGTGCTGTCGTGGTGGGCGCTGGCCATCGTATTGACGCGGACAGCGACCACTTTGACCGTGCTGTCGATCATCATCGTCGGGACGCTGCTGCACATCAACGGCCAGGCGACGATCGGCGAGATGGTTACCTTCATGAACTTTGCCGGCCTCATCATTGCCCGGCTGGAGCAGTCCGTCGGCTTCATCAACCGGGTGATGATGGAGGCGCCGCGCTTACGCGAATTCTTTCAGGTATGGGACACCGTTCCGACCATTCGCGACCTGCCGGATGCGGTCGATCCTGGCCGCCTCGGCGGACTCGTCGAGTTCAAGGGCGTCTCGTTCTCATATGACGGCGAACGAATGGCGGTGGCGGATCTGAATTTCAAAGCGATGCCCGGCGACACGATCGCTTTTGTCGGTGCGACCGGCGCCGGCAAGTCGACGGCGATTGCGCTGCTTCACCGCGCCTTCGATCCGCAGTCGGGCGCGATCGAGATCGATGGCGTCGACATCCGTAAGTTCAAGCTCTCCGCGTTGCGCCGGAACATCGGCGTGGTGTTCCAGGAGGCGCTGCTGTTCAACCGCTCGATCTCCGAAAATCTGCGGGTGGGGAAAGCCGATGCGACCGAGACAGAGATGCGCGAGGCCGTTAGCCGTGCGCAAGCCCTGGAGTTCATCGAACGCAAATTCAAGGGATTCGAAGGCCGCGTCGGCGAACGGGGCCGTTCGCTGTCCGGTGGCGAGCGCCAGCGCTTGTCGATCGCACGCGCGCTTCTAAAAGATCCACCGATTCTCATCCTCGACGAGGCAACGAGCGCGCTTGATGCCGACACGGAGGCCAAGGTCATGCGGGCGCTCGATGAGGTGATGAAGAACCGGACCACCTTCGTCATTGCGCACCGGCTATCGACGGTGCGCAAGGCGTCCCGCATCCTCGTCTTCGACATGGGCAGGATCGTCGAGGCCGGCACGTTTGACGAGCTCGTGCTGGCCGGCGGCCGCTTCGCCAGCCTTGCCCGGACGCAGCTCATTTCCGCCGAGCCGATCGCCGTGCCGGCCGCGGCCAGTTGATGCGGCCGCTGCCTAAGGGCGGGCAGTTTAAGGGGCCATTAAGGGGGGATCGGTGCCCCAATGGCGAGGATTGCGGGGTGTCATGATATTGATCAATGCCGCGGCGGCATCAATTTACTATGCAATTTCACAGCCTTGCCGTGAGGGCCTCGAATGATGAAGGCGACCGATAATTCGCGCCCGCAACTCAAGATTCGGCGCGTCAATCTGGATACCGGCCGCGAGAACGTGGTGGTGATTTCGCGCCGGTCCACGGCGCTGCGGCCTGAGGTGTTTAGCGGCTTCAGCCGCGTCGAACTGCGCTGCAATTCGAAAGTTCTGCTGGCAACGTTGCTTCTCACCGACAACGGTTTGGTC
>CABECD010000004.1_pt1 | contig 17333 bp, 14 predicted proteins | sample 3132731 | NCBI WGS metagenome assembly CABECD01 (sample SAMEA5534347, study PRJEB31848) | metagenome | biome: tundra; feature: field; material: soil | place: USA | collected 2013-05 | depth 0.45 m | reverse complement strand
ACCGCACCGTGGTGGTGCGTTTCGCCGACAAGCGCGGGCGCGACGTGCCGCTGTTCGTCGCCGGACTGCCGATCTTCTCGCGCGCCTATTATGCCAAGCAGCCATTCGACCAGTCGACGCTGGAAGTTCCGCTCGGCAGCGGCGCCTACAAGGTCGGCCGCTTCGAGGCCGGGCATTTCATCGAATTCGAGCGCGTGAAAGATTGGTGGGGCGCTGATCTGCCGGTGTCGCGCGGGCAGAACAATTTCGACGTGGTGCGTTTCGAATACTACCGCGACCGCGAGGTCGGCTTCGAAGGCTTCACCGCCAAGAGCTATCTGTTCCGCGAGGAGTTCACCTCGCGCACCTGGGCGACGCGCTACGATTTTCCCGCCTTCAAGAACGGCCGCGTCAAGCGCGCCGTGCTGCCCGACGATACGCCGTCCGGCGCGCAGGGCTGGTTCATCAACATGCGGCGCCCGCAATTCAAGGACCGCCGCTTGCGCGAGGTGCTGATCGACGCCTTCGATTTCGAATGGACCAACAAGAACATCATGTACGGCTCCTACGACCGCACCGTGTCGGTGTTCCAGAATTCGCCGATGATGGCGCAGGGCAAGCCGGATGCGGCGCAACTCGCACTGCTCGAACCGTTCCGCGGCAAGTTGCCGGACGAAGTGTTCGGTGAGCCCTATGTGCCGCCGGTGACCGACGGCTCGGGGCAGGACCGCCGCTGGCTGCGGCGCGGCGCGCAACTGCTCAGCGACGCCGGCTTTGTACTCAAGGGCCGCAAGCGCGTCATGCCCGGTGGAAAGCCGATCACCATTGAGTTCCTGCTCGACGAGCCGACATTCACGCCGCACCATCTGCCCTACATCAAGAATCTCGCCACGCTCGGCATCGACGCCACCTTGCGTGTCGTCGATCCGGTGCAGTACCGCGCCCGCGTCGACAGCTTCGACTTCGACATCACGGTGGAGCGGTTCAGCTTTTCGGCAACGCCGGGCGATTCGCTGCGTACGTATTTTTCTTCCCAGGCGGCGGCGACCAAGGGGTCGCAGAATCTCGCCGGCATCGCCGATCCGGCGGTGGACGCGCTGGTCGACATCATCATTGCGGCCAAGACGCGCGTCGAGCTCACCACCGCCTGCCAGGCGCTCGACCGCGTCATCCGCGCCGGTCGCTACTGGATTCCGCACTGGTACAAAGCGTCGCACTGGATCGCTTTTTGGGACGTGTTCGGCCACCCGGCCGCCAAGCCTCGCTATTTCCGGGGCATCCCGGAAACCTGGTGGTATGACCGCGACAAGGCGGCGAAGCTGGAACAGAAAGGCTAGTTGGGCGTCATCGCCGGACTTGTCACCGCAAGTCGAGTATGCCCAACTTGCGAGACTTCATTACATTTTGCACAACTCGCGCAGGCCCGAGTTGCGCGTGTCATCCATGTCTTTATGCTGCCGATATGTCATAAGACGTGGATGCCCGGCGCGAGGCAGGGCATGACGAGATCAGCACAGGCATCCATAACAGTCTCATGAGCGCCTACATCATCCGCCGCCTGCTGTTCATGGTGCCGACTATGTTCGGCATCATGCTGGTAGCGTTCGTCGTGGTGCAGTTCGCGCCTGGCGGCCCGGTCGAGCAGGTGATCGCCAAGCTCACCGGCGCCGACACCGGCGCGACCTCGCGCATTTCCGGCTCGCCCGGCGGCGACTTCGGCAGCCGCGGGCTGGCGCAGGGTGGATCGGGCGTCGACGCCGTGACGTCGAAATACCGCGGCGCGCAGGGGCTCGATCCCGAATTCATCAAAAAGCTTGAAAAGCAGTTCGGCTTCGACAAGCCGGCCTATGAGCGCTTCGGCCTGATGCTGTGGAACTACATCCGCTTCGATTTCGGCAACAGCTATTTCCGCGACATCCGCGTGTTGCAGCTGATCAAGGAGAAGCTGCCGGTCTCGATCTCGCTCGGCATCTGGATGACGCTGCTCACCTACCTGATTTCGATTCCGCTCGGTATCCGCAAGGCGGTCGACGCCGGCTCGCGCTTCGACGTGTGGACCTCGAGCGTGGTCATCGTCGGCTACGCCATACCCGGCTTCCTGTTCGCGATATTGCTGATCATCCTGTTCGCCGGCGGCTCGTTCTTCGACATTTTCCCGCTGCGCGGGCTGATCTCGGAGAACTGGCAACAGCTGCCCTGGTGGCAGAAGATCCCCGATTACTTCTGGCACCTCACGCTACCGATCATCTCGATGGCGTTGTCGGCCTTCGCTACCATGACGCTGCTGACCAAGAACTCGTTCCTGGAGGAGATCCGCAAGCAGTACGTGCTCACCGCGCGCGCCAAAGGGTGCACCCAAAACCAGGTGCTGTACGGGCACATCTTCCGCAACGCCATGCTGATCGTGATCGCCGGATTTCCCAGCGCCTTCGTGCACGCGTTCTTCACCGGCTCGCTGCTGATCGAGACCATCTTCTCGCTCGACGGCCTCGGCCTGCTCGGCTTCGAGAGCGTGCTCAACCGCGACTATCCGGTGGTATTCGCCACGCTCTACATCTTCGCGCTCATCGGCGTGGTGGTGAACCTGGTCTCCGATCTGACCTATACTTGGATCGATCCGCGCATCGACTTCGAGACGCGGGAGGTCTGAGGTGGACGCGCCTAACCGCGAGGATTTTTCGGAAGTCGCTGTCGACACGCCCGTTGGCAGTCTCCAGCCGGTGATTTTCCGCCGTTTCGCGCTGTCGCCGCTCAACCGGCGGCGCTGGGATAACTTCAAGGTCAACCGGCGCGGCTATTGGTCGTTGTGGGTTTTCCTGGCGCTGTTCCTGATCTCGCTGTTCGCGGAATTCATCGCCAACGACAAGCCGGTCTACATCCACGTCAACGGCCATTCATATTTCCCGGCGGTTGTGACCTATCCGGACACGGCCTTCGCCAAGCAACCCGACCCGAACCTGTTCGACACCGCCGCCGATTATCGTGACGACTATCTGATGGGCCTGATCAATAAGGAAGGTGGCATCGTGGTCTGGCCGCTGGTCCGTTTTTCCTACAACACGCAGGTGAGCAAGCCGCCGTCGCCGTTCCCATCCAAGCCGACCTGGCTGTTGAGTCAAAAGGATTGCGAATTCGCCGCCACCCACGGCTTCGCCAACTGCGACGATCTCGAAGCGAACTGGCTCGGCACCGACGATGGCGGCCGCGACGTAGTGGCGCGGCTGATCTACGGTTTCCGCATTTCGGTGCTGTTCGGACTGGCGCTGACCATCGTGTCGTCGATCATCGGCGTCGCCGCCGGCGCGGTGCAGGGTTATTTCGGCGGCTGGATCGATCTCCTGTTCCAGCGCTTCATCGAAATCTGGACCTCGATCCCCTCGCTCTATCTGCTGCTGATCATTTCCTCGGTGCTGGCGCCGGGTTTCTTCGTTTTGCTCGGCATCCTGCTACTGTTCTCCTGGGTCTCGCTGGTTGGCCTGGTGCGCGCGGAATTCCTGCGCGGCCGCAATTTTGAATACATCATGGCCGCGCGCGCGCTCGGCGTATCGAACGCGGTCATCATCTTCCGTCATCTGCTGCCGAACGCCATGGTGGCGACCATGACGTTCCTGCCGTTCATCCTGTCGTCGTCGGTGATGACGCTGACCGCGCTCGACTTCCTCGGCTTCGGCCTGCCGCCCGGCTCGCCCTCGCTCGGCGAATTGTTAAGCCAAGGGAAAGCCAACGTGCAGGCGCCATGGCTCGGCCTCACCGGGTTCTTCTCGATCGCCGTCATGCTCTCGCTCTTGATCTTCATCGGCGAGGCGGTGCGCGACGCCTTCGATCCGAGAAAGACGTTCCGATGAACGCTTCGGCTGAAACACTTCTCTCCATCCGCGATCTTTCGGTCGCGTTCGGCACCGGCGCGCGCGAGGTGCTGGCGGTCGATCGGGTGTCGTTCGATATCGCCAAAGGCGAGACGCTGGCGCTGGTCGGCGAGTCCGGCTCCGGCAAATCGGTCACCGCGCTGTCGGTGATGAAGCTGCTGCCTTATCCGGCCGCGCATCACCCCTCGGGCTCGATTAGCTTCAAGGGGCGCGAGCTGCTGACCATGCCGGAGAACGAGATCCGCCACGTGCGCGGCAACGACATCACCATCATCTTCCAGGAGCCGATGACCTCGCTCAATCCGCTGCACACCATCGAGAAGCAGATTAGAGAGATTCTTCTGATCCACCAGGGGCTTGCCGGCGAGAAGGCGCGTACCCGCATCCTCGAATTGCTCGATCAGGTCGGCATCCCCGATCCGAAGGGGCGGCTCGCGAGCTATCCGCATCAGCTCTCGGGCGGCCAGCGCCAGCGCGTGATGATCGCCATGGCCTTGGCGAACGAGCCCGATCTGCTGATCGCCGACGAGCCGACCACCGCGCTCGACGTCACGGTGCAGGCGCAAATCCTGAAGCTGCTCAAGGACATCCAGAAGCGGCTCGGCATGTCGATGCTGTTCATCACCCACGATCTCGGCATCGTGCGCAAGCTCGCCGATCGGGTCTGCGTGATGAACACCGGCAAGATCGTCGAGCGTGGCCCGGTCGAGCGCGTTTTCACCGCGCCGGAGCATCCTTACACGCGAGCGTTGCTCGCTGCCGAGCCGAAGCCCGATCCGGCGCCGCCGCGGCCCACCGCGCCGGTGGTGGTCTCGACCACGGATCTCAAGGTTTGGTTCCCGATCAAGCGCGGCGTGCTGCGCAAGGTGGTCGGCCACATCAAGGCGGTGGACGGCATCAGCGTCGAGGTGCGTAAAGGCGAGACGCTCGGCGTGGTCGGCGAATCCGGCTCGGGAAAGACCACGCTCGGCCTCGCCATCCTGCGGCTGATCTCGTCCGACGGCCCGGTGGTATTCATGGGCGACACCATCCAGGGCCTCAAGTTCAAGCAGATGCGGCCATACCGCCGCAACATGCAGATCGTGTTCCAGGACCCCTACGGCTCGCTATCGCCGCGCATGTCGGTGTCCGACATCATCGAGGAAGGCCTGAAGGTGCATCACTCGCATCTTTCGAGGAATGAACGCGAGCGCCGCGTGATGGCGGCGCTTACCGAGGTCGGGCTCGATACGCAAACGCGCTTCCGCTATCCGCATGAATTCTCCGGCGGGCAGCGCCAGCGCATCGCGCTCGCCCGCGCCCTGGTGCTGGAGCCGACCTTTATCTTGCTGGATGAGCCGACCAGCGCACTCGACATGATCATTCAGGCGCAGATGGTCGATCTGTTGCGCAATCTGCAAAGGAAGCGCGACTTGACCTACATGTTCATCTCGCACGATCTGCGCGTGGTTGCCGCGCTGGCAAGCAGGCTGCTGGTGCTACGTCACGGCAAGATGGTGGAAGAGGGCGCGGCGGCCGATTTGTTCAAGGCGCCGAAGAGCGATTACACCCGCGCGCTGCTCGCCGCCGCCTTCAAGCTGGAAATCGCGCCCGGGGACGTCGTGGAGCAGTAGGCGGCGGACATGCGCGACCGCGAACTCGCCGATCTTCCCGCCGATGTCGCGGTCTCGCAACCCGAGTTGCTCGCCAAAGGCTACTGCGATTACCAACGCTATCGCCTGACGCTGACAGGCACAGACGGCGCCACCCACACGCAGACGCGCGACATCTTGCTCGCCGGCAAAGTGGTGGCGGTGCTACCGATCGATCTTGTGCGCGATGAAATCGTGCTGATACGGCAATTTCGCCTGACGGCCCATCTCGCCAATGGCCGCGGCGATATGATCGAGGCGGTCGCCGGACGGGTCGAGGCGGGCGAGTCGTTGCTTGAAGCGGCGCGCCGCGAATGCACGGAGGAGATCGCGGTCGCGCCGACCGTACTGGTCGAGCTGTTCAGTTACCTGACGACGCCGGGGCTGACCGACGAGGAGGTCACGGTTTTTCTCGCTGCCGTCGATGCGTCGCGGGTCCCGGAACGCTCGGGGGCGGCGGCGGAAGGCGAGCAGATAAAAACTTTCCGCGTCTCCATCGACGCCGCGCTTGCGGGGCTCAGCGCAGGCAAAATGCGCAACGGCCCGCTCTCCATCGCCTTGCAATGGCTGGCGCTCAATCGCAACCGCATTGGCGAATTGCTGGGCGCGCGCTAAATCCGCTTCACGCTGGTGACATCGCAGCCCGCCGCCTTGATGCGCGCGATGGCGTCGGTGGCCGGCTCGATCGCCACCGCCATGGCATGCGCATTGGCGTGCAGCAGGGTTTCGCCGTCGCGCGCGATGGCGACGTGGCCTTTCCAGAACACCAGATCGCCGCGCCGCAGCTCGCCGAGCGACGACAATTTTCCGAGCGCCATTTCCTGCATGTCGCTGTCGCGCGGGCAGGCGTGGCCGGCGGCTTGCAGCGCGACCTGCACCAGCCCCGAGCAGTCGATACCGAGCGATGTCTTGCCACCCCAGAGATAAGGCGCGTGGAGAAATTCTTCGGCGACGGCGACGAAATCCGGCAGCCGCGCCTTGATCGGCGCCAGGTGCACGGCCGGCAGATGCCAGCCGTTCGCCGTGACGGCGAAACGCTCGTCCTGCCGTACGATGGCGAGCCGCGCCCCCATCGGCAGCGCCACCGCCGGCGGCAGCTTGATGTCCGGCCCGGGAAAGCCGAGCGCGCGCGGGACCGATACCTTGTGGGTGGGCGCCCGGCCGGTTTTACCGAGCGCATTGGCCGACAGCCAGCCGACATAGCCGTCGGTCTCAAGCTGGCCCCAGGCCCAGCCCTCGTCGGTCGTCTCGTAGACGATCACACACTCGCCCAGCAGCGCCTGGGTGTCGAGCCGTGCCTCGTGCGACGGCGTGCGCCACAGGCCGGCGATCGGCTCGACCACCTCGTGGCGAGCGCCTTCGACGAAGCACGCGGCCTCGACCTGGCCCTGCAGATATTTCGCCGCGATCTCGGGGCGGAACGGATTGATGCGGGGGTCGAGCGCGACCATGGGTCAGGCGTAGCGAGCGCAGAGCAGCGCATAAAGCGCGCGCGCCGATTGCAGTTCGGCGCCTTCCGGTCGCCCAGGCTTGGCCGCCGGCGTCCAGGCGAAGATGTCGAGATGCAGCCAGGATTTAGCGGCGACGAACTTGCGCAGGAACAGCGCCGCGGTGATGGCGCCGCCCTGGCCGCCGCTGCTGACATTGTTGGTATCGGCTATCTTGGAATCGAGCATCGGCTCATAGGGCCGCCACAGCGGCATGCGCCAGAGCGGATCGTTCTCGGATACCGCGCAGCGCGCGACTTCATCGGCAAGCGCATCGTCGTCGGTGAAAAACGGAGGCACCTCGGGCCCGAGCGCCACTCTTGCAGCACCTGTGAGCGTGGCGAAGTCGACGACCAGCACCGGCTGGTCCTCGTCGGCGAGCGCGAGCGCGTCGGCCAGCACCAATCGGCCCTCGGCGTCGGTATTGCCGATCTCGACGCTGATGCCTTTGCGCGATGTGTAGATGTCGCGCGGGCGGAAGCTGGTGCCCGAGATGGAATTCTCCACCGCCGGGATGATCACGCGCAGCCGCACCTTGAGCTTGCGCGCCATGATCATGTGCGCCAGCGCCAAGGCGGTGGCGCCGCCGGCCATGTCCTTCTTCATGTTGAGCATGCCGGCGTCGTTCTTGATGTCGAGCCCGCCGGTGTCGAAGCACACGCCCTTGCCGACCAGCGTGATCTTCGGGTCGCCGTCCTTGCCCCAGGCGATGTCGATCAGCCGGGCGCTGCGCGCCGAGCCGGCGCCGACCGCGGCGACCAGCGGGAATTGCTTGGCGAGCGCGTCGCCAGAGGTGACTTCCACGGTTGCGCCATGCTGCTTGGCGAGCGCGCGGGCGGCGTCCTCCAGCTCGGCCGGGCCCATGTCGTTGGACGGCGTGTTGATGAGATCGCGCGCCAGCGTCACGCCTTCCAGGATGCGGCTGAGATCCTCGCCGTCCACACCCTCAGGGACCACCAGCCGTACGTTGCGCACCTCCGCCTTGCGGTAGCGGGTGAATCGATAGGCGCCGAGCGCGAAGGCCAGCGCCGCCAGCCGCGCGTCATGCGGCGCGTTGGCGAAACGGTAAGTGCCCGGCGGCAGCAGGGTGGACAGTTGCCCGGGCCGGAACAGGTCTTTCACCGGCTCGTCGGCGTTTTCCAGGCCGAACAGCACGCCGGCCAATTTGCCGTCCGCCGCCGGCATCGCGAGATAGCGCCCGGGCTTGGGCTCATATCCGGCGGCGTGCAAGAACATGCGCTCGCGGTCGTCGATGATCTCGGTTGCTTTGTCGAAAGCGGCGGCGGTGACGAACAGGATCGGCACCGAAAGCTCGCCGGCACTTGCGAAGATCGGATGCATGGCTACTCCGCGGCGTTGCGCATGGATGGTTTAGGCGCATAGCCGTCGCGCGTCTGCGGCAGTTTCCAACCCAGCATCTTCCCGGCAACCAGCGTGCGCAGCACCTGCGCGGTGCCGCCGCCGATGGTGAACATGCGCACGTCGCGCGCCATGCGCTCCAGCGGCAGCTCGCGCGAATAGCCGCGCGCGCCGAAAAATTGCAGCGCGTCGTTGACGATTTTGATCGCGCTCTCGGAGGCGAAGATTTTCGCCTGCGCCGCCAGCATCGGATCGGGGAAGGCGCTGCCGTCCGGCCCGCGCGAGCGCGCCGCCGCGTAGAGCATAAGCCGCGCCGCGGTGAGCTGGGTTTGCATGTCGGCCAGCATCCATTGCAGGCCCTGGAATTCGCCGATTTTGCGGCCGAACTGCTCGCGCGTCTTCGCCCATTCCAGCGCATGCTCGAGTGCGCCGGCGGCGATGCCCATCGCCACGGTGCCGGCGCCGACGCGCTGGCTGTTATAGGCGTTCATCAGGTCGGCGAAGCCGCGCCGCAGGCCGGATGGCGGCAGCACTGCCATGCTGGCCGGCACTTCAAGATTTTCGAACACCAATTCGCCTTCCGGCATGCCACGCAGGCCCATGGTCTGCTCGCGCCGCGCTACGCGCAGGCCCTTGTTGCCTTCTTTGGCCTCGTCGCGCACCGCGAGGAAGCCGCCGATGCCGAGCGCTTGCCCGCGCTCGTCGAACACGCGCGCGAAGATCAGATGCAGGCGCGACACTCCGGCGCCGGTGATCCAGTGCTTCTTGCCGTTGATGACATAAATGTCGCCGCGCTTGTCGGCGCGCGTGGTCATGGCGAGCGCGTCGCTGCCGGCATCCGGCTCGGTGATGCAGATGGCGGGCTTGTCGCCCTCCAGCACCAGCCGCGCCGCGAGCTTTTTCTGCGCTTCGCTGCCATAGGCCATCACCGTTGAGATTGCGCCCATATTTGTCTCGACCACGATGCGCGCGGTGACCGTGCAGGATTTCGCCATTTCCTCGATCACCAGCACGGCGTCGAGGAACGAGCGGTTCTGGCCGCCAAGCGCTTTCGGCATGGTCATTCCGAGGAACCCGGCCTCGGCCAGCCCCTTCACGATGTCCCACGGGTATTGTTCGTCGCGGTCGATTTGCGCCGCGCGCGGGCGCACGACGCCTTGCGAGAAGGCGCGGGCGCGCTGCTGGAGCGCGATTTCGTCTTGGGAGAGGCCGATATCCATGGGGATCATCTTAAACCTGCAGGGACCGCCAGTTTACAAGTTAACCACTCGTTAGGGTTAACGTTTTATTGCTCGGGAAATGCCGCTGGAACGCCAGCCCCGGAATCCCATGCGTCCTAGAACGGCCCGCGCCGCCCGCCTGCTTGCCTCGGCCGCTGTCGTGGCCGTGCTGGCCCTGTCGGCAGCCGGCTGCAAGACCACCGGCGACGACATCACCGGCTCGATCGCCGCCAGCAATGCCCCGCGCAGCGATACCGAATGGCGGCGCTCGCTCGAGATCTGGGGCGCCCACTATCGCGAAAATCCCAACGACGCCGATGTGGCCATGGGTTACGCCCGGGCCCTGCGCGCCACCGACCAGCGCGCCCAGGCGGTCGCCGTCCTGGAGCAGGCCACGATCCGCAATCCGCACAACATGCCGCTGCTCGGTGCCTATGGCCGCGCGCTGGCCGAGGCTGGCGACTACAACCAGGCGCTCGACGTCCTGAGCCGGGCGCACACGCCGGACAATCCGGACTGGCGTATCCTCAACGCGCAGGGCGCGGTGCTCGATCAACTGGGCCGCCACGCCGAGGCACAGCGGCACTATTCGGCCGCCCTCAAGATCGTGCCGAACGACCCATCGGTCTTGTCCAATCTCGGCCTGTCCTACGCGCTGACGAAGGACCTGAGACGCGCCGAGGCCACGCTGCGGCTGGCCGTGGCGCGGCCCGATGCGGCACCGAAGGTGCGGCAGAATCTCGCGCTGGTGGTCGGCCTGCAAGGCAGCTTCGCGGAAGCCGAGAAGATCGCCCGCGCCGATCTGCCGCCGGACGAGGCCGCCGCCAATGTCACCTATCTGCGACAGATGCTTGCGCAGCGCAGCGATTGGTCGAAAAAGGGCGGGCAGCACTACCTGCCCTCGCCCGACGCCGGGACCTGACCGCGAACTGCAAAAGCCTACAGTCTTGACGATTTGATCGCTACGCCGCCGGCGTCAGCGCAAGGCCATGATCTTGATCGCGGCCGGGCCGAGAATGACGATGAACAGCACCGGCAGGAAGAACAGGATCATCGGCACCGTCAGCTTCGGCGGCAGGCCGGCGGCCTTCTTCTCGGCTTCCGCCATGCGCATGTCGCGGTTTTCCTGCGCCATCACGCGCAGCATGCTCGCCAGCGGCGTGCCGTAACGCTCCGCTTGCTGCAACGCCATGCAAACCGATTTCACGCCATCCAGATCGGTGCGCTTGGCGAGGTTCTCATAGGCCTGGCGGCGGTCCGGCAGATAGGACAGTTCGGCGGTGGTGAGCGTGAGTTCCTCGGCCAGCGCCACTGATTGCGAGCCGACTTCGTCGCTCACCTTTTTGAATGCAGTCTCGATCGACATGCCGGATTCCACGCAGATCAGCAGCAGATCGAGCGTGTCGGGAAAGGCGCGCCTGATCGACAATTGGCGGCGCGCGATCCGGTTCTTGAGGAACATCAGCGGCGCATGCATGCCGATATAGGCGGCGGCAATACACATGCCGAGCTTGACCATCGCCGGCTGCTGGAAATCGAGCACGACGAACAGGTAGACCGCGGCGAACAACGCGCTCGCCGCCGGCGTCACCATGCGGAAGAACAGATAGGTGATGTAAGGCGCCTGGCCGCGATAGCCGGCCTGCACCAGCTTGAGCCGCGCCTCTTCCTGCCCGACCCATTTTTTCAGATTGAAGCGGTTGACGATCGCTTGAATGGATTGCTTCGTCGAGGGGCGCAGATTGACCTTCTGTTGCACCTGCGCCATGCGCTCGCGTTCGCGCGCACGAATCTTCTCGCGCTCGACTGCGACCGCCTTCATGCGCTTGCCGAGCGAATCGGCGAGCAGCATGGGCATCGTAAAGGTCAAGACAGTAGCGATCGCAGCGATGGCGGCGCTCACCATCGTCAGTGTCTTGACATTGATCGAGTCGATCAGGAAATCGAGCATCGGTATCCTACATCCTTACGAGGCGCATGGTTTTTTCCGAAAACCGGTATCCACATTTCAGGATCATGCGCTAGAAATCGAAATTGATCATTTTCTTCATCACCATCACGCCCATCGACATCCACAGGACGGAAGCGGCGAGCATCATGCGGCCGAGCGGCTCGGTCCACAGTAGCGAGATGTATTGCGGGCTGGTGATCCAGACCATCGTCATCACCGCGACCGGCAGCGCGCCGATGATGGAGGCCGAGGCTTTCGCCTCCATCGACATCGCCTGAATCTTGGCCTTCATCTTCTTGCGGTCGCGCAGCACGCGCGAAAGATTGCCAAGTGCTTCCGCGAGATTGCCGCCGGACCTCTGCTGGATCGCGATGACGATGCCGAAGAAATTTGCTTCCGGCACTGGCATCTGTTCGTAAAGCTTGCCGCAGGCGTCGCCCAGCAGCATGCCGATGGCTTGGGTTTCGACGATGGCGCGGAATTCGGACTTCACCGGCTCCGGCGCATCGATCGTGATCATCTTCAGGCAGTCGAGCAGCGGCAGGCCGGCCTTGACGCCGCGCACGATGATGTCGACCGCGTCCGGGAACGCATCGAGAAATTTATTCTCGCGCCGCTTCTTCAAATAGGACAACAGCCAGCGCGGCAAACCGAGGGCGCCGGCAAAGCCGAGCGCGGCGCCGACAGGGATGCCGCCGCCGGTGAACAGGCCGAGCAAGAACATCACCACACCGATGCCGGCCGAAAGAAGGAAGAATTGCCGCTTCGACCAGAACAAACCGGCCTGCGCGATGCGGACCGAGAGCGGGACGCGTTTGCTCTTCTTGTGGCGCTCATCGAATTCCTTGAGCGTGGTTTCGATGATATCGCGGCGGGATTTCTGGTGCCCGCGCGTGGCGCGCGCCGCCGGCTCCGCCTTGGCGACGTTGGCCATACGCTGTTCGGCTTTGCGCTCGCCGGACAGGATCGGATAGACGAAAACCCAAGCCACGCCGACGAATGCGACGGACGCCAGAAAGAACATGGCGATCGTTTGCATGGTGTCCCCCGGCTCAGGCCCGCATGGCTTCGTTGGCGGCTTCCGCGGCGTCGAGCGCGCTTGCCAAGCGCTTTTCCTCGCCGTAGTAGCGGGCGCGATCCCAGAAGCGCGGCCGGCCGATGCCGGTCGAGCGATGGCGGCCGAGGATATTGCCTTGCGCGTCCTCGCCGGTCATGTCGAACACGAACAGGTCCTGGGTGATGATGACGTCGCCTTCCATCCCCATCACCTCGGTGATGTGGGTGATCTTGCGCGTGCCGTCGCGCAGGCGGGCGACCTGGATCACCACGTCGACCGAGGCGGTAATCATCTCGCGAATGGTGCGCGAGGGCAGCGAGAAGCCGCCCATGGTGATCATCGATTCCAGGCGCGAGAGCGCCTCGCGCGGATTGTTGGCGTGCAGCGTGCCCATCGAGCCGTCGTGGCCGGTGTTCATGGCTTGCAGTAGGTCGAACGCCTCGGGTCCGCGCACTTCGCCGACGATAATGCGTTCCGGCCGCATGCGCAGGCAGTTACGCACCAGGTCGCGCATGGTGACCTGGCCTTCGCCTTCCAGGTTGGGCGGCCGCGTTTCCAGACGCACCACGTGCGGCTGTTGCAGTTGCAATTCGGCGGCGTCTTCGCAAGTGATGATGCGCTCGTCGTCGTCGATGAACTGGGTGAGACAGTTGAGCAGCGTGGTCTTGCCAGAACCGGTGCCGCCGGACACCAGGGTGTTCACCCGGCTGCGGCCGATGATGCGCAGGATTTCCGCGCCCTGCTCGGTGATGGTGGCGAACTTGACCAGCTGATCGAGCGTCAGCTTGTCTTTTTTGAATTTGCGGATGGTGAGCGCGGGGCCATCGATCGCCAGCGGCGGCACGATGGCGTTGACGCGGGAGCCGTCCGGCAAGCGCGCGTCGCAGATCGGCGAGGATTCGTCGACCCGGCGGCCGATCTGGCTGACGATGCGCTGGCAGATGTTGAGCAGTTGCTGATTGTCGCGGAAACGGATGCCGGTCTTCTGGATCTTGCCCTTGACTTCGATGTACACCGTGCCGGAACCGTTCACCATGATGTCGGAGATGTCGTCGCGCGAGAGCAGCGGCTCGAGCGGACCGAAACCGAGCACGTCGTTGCAGATATCGTCGAGCAGTTCCTCCTGCTCGGAGATCGACATCACGATGTTCTTGATCGCGATGATCTCGTTGACGATGTCGCGGATTTCCTCGCGCGCGCTCTCGGCATCGAGCCGCGCGAGCTGCGCCAGATCGATCGCCTCGATCAGCGCGCCGAAGATGATGCCCTTGACCTCGTAATAGGTTTCGGAGCGGCGGGAGTCGACCGAAGTCGGGATTGTGTTGATCGGCGAGGGCGTGCGGTTCGCGGCCGGCGCCGAGACCAGCGGCGCGCCCAGCCCGTCCGACGGCATCGGCGCGCGGCCGGTTTCCATCGACGCGCCGGTGCCCGCCTTCGGCACCGCGCCCGATTGCGTTGTCGGCGCAGCGTCCGGCGCTGCCGGCGCCGGGACCGCAGCGCGCGCTTCAGAAGTTCCACTACGCCTACCGAACACGAGAACAGTCTCCGAACAATTTTCAGCTTCCGATCAGCTCACATTGATTGGGAGCCGAGCTAAGTTTTTCCTGGCGCACAATCTTTTCCGAAAACCGGGATCCATCCCGGATCACGTCCGGGACATGCTTTTTCGGAATCATGCACCCCGCTTCATCAGCTTGGCGAGGAAGGGCGTCAGCATTCCGCCGCGGGATCGTTTCGCCTCGGCGCGACCGGTCAGCACCTGCGCCAATTGGCGGAACATCTCCGCCGTTTTATGGCCCGACGACACCTCGGCGATCATCTGGCCGTTATTGGCGGCGGTCCCGAAAATCTGCGGCTCGAACGGGATCACCGCGAGCGGCTGGTCTTCCAGCGCTTTGGCGAAATCCGCCGGCGTGATCTCCGGCCGTTTCGGCACGCCGACCTGATTGAGGCAGTAATACGGGTGGTGGTCGTTCGGCCGCGCGGCGCGCAGCAGATCGACTAGGTTCTTGCCATTGCGCAGGTTGGCCAGATCGGGACCGGCGACCACCAAGATCTCGTCGGCGCCGACCAGCAGCCGCTTGGTCCAGCCGGACCACATGTGCGGAACATCGAGCACGACGCAGGGGATCGTGCCGCGCAGCGAATCGAGGATCGGATCGAACGCGTCGGCGCCGAAATCGTAGACCCGGTCGAGCGTCGCCGGCGCGGCCAGCAGGCTCAAGTGCTCGGTGCATTTGGACAGCAGGCGGTCGACGAAGGCGCTGTCGACGCGGTCGGGCGAGAACACCGCGTCGGCGATGCCTTGCGGCGGGTCCTGATTGTAATCGAGGCCGGCGGTGCCGAAGGCAAGGTCGAGATCGGTCACGACCGAATCGAGCGAAAGATCGCGCGCGATCGCCCAACCGATGTTATGCGCGACGGTGGAAGCGCCGACGCCGCCCTTGGCGCCGACCACGGCGATGATGCGGCCGACCGGCTTGGCATCGGGCGCCGAGAACAGTCCGCAGACCCCGCGCACGATGTCGATGGTGCCGACCGGCGCGATCAGATATTCACTCACGCCGCGCCGCGTCAGTTCGCGATAGAGCGTCACGTCGTTGACGCGGCCGATCACGATCACCCGCGTGCCGGCATCGCAGACCTCGGCGAGTTGATCGAGCCCGTGCAGGATTTCATCGGAATGGTTTTCCGATTCGATCACGATGACGTTCGGCGTCGGTGAGCTGCGATAGGCCTCGGCCGCGACGGCGACGCCGCCCATCTGTATTTTCAAATGGGCCTTGCCGAGGCGGCGGTCTTCGCCGGCGGCCTGCACGGCGGCGGCGGTTTCAACCGTCTCGCAGAAGGCCTGGATCGAGACCCGCGGCGCGGGTGCGATGTGTTGGTCGGCGGCGTTGTCGGCCGCCACCGGCATCGACTCGTTGTCAGCCACGACGACTTGAGATGCGTGTTTTATCATTTGCCGACATCGCTGATCTTGCCGGAGTCGTAGCCATCATATTTTCCGGACGGGGGTTCGCCCTTGCGGTATTTGTCGATCGCCACCGAGCGGCGTGCGGTATAGGCCGGCGTTTCGCCGCGCGGCTGCACCAGATCGGCGGGATTGTCGACCATGGCGGCGAGATTGCGCTGGCTGGCGCAGCCGAGATTCCAGTAGGGACGGTTCTCGGTGTAGGCGGCATCCAGGCTTGTGCCGAGATCGTGAGGCCAACGGCCGCATGGGCCGGCCTCGGCAACGACCTTGGAGTAGTTGATCTTGATGCTCGCGAGCGCGGAGCTCGACGGCTTATAAGGGCGCACGTAGACGGCGTTGCGCGGCACTCCGGAGGCGGCGAAAATGGAATGCACCTCGCGCATCGAATCGGCGGCGGCGCGGTCAATCGGCCGGCCGCGCGGAACGTCCACGATAATGCCGCTGGTGGACTCGCGCCGCCAGAGTTGCGCGAACGAAAGCACGTCGGCGCGCTGGCTCGCGGTGAGCCCGCCGCGATTGCGGCCCAGGAAAATCTCGACGGTGCGCTCGCGTTCCTTCAGGGTGATCGGATGGCGTTCGCGATAATCGGTGGGATAGGCCTCTTGTTGCGCGACGCGTTGCGTGTAGCAGCCGGCCAACGAGGTGGCGAGACCGACGACCGCCAATACGCGCAGCGCCGTGGCGCCGCGGCGTTTGGCGATCGTTGCGAGAAAGTCTGTCATCGATTGTCTCTCCATGCCGCTCAATCGAGAATGAATCCGTATTTGCCGTGGTATTCGCTCGGCGGCGGCTCGGTCTTGCCGGTGGCGCCGTAGATGCGGTTCAGGCGTCCAAGCAGCGCGGTGGACTGATCGTTGGGATCGGCGAAGCCGTCGTCGGGCCGCGACAACTGCTTCTGCGCCACCGCGCGCACGATGTAGGGCGTGACCAGGATCATCAGTTCGGTCTGGTTATTGATGTAGTCACGGCTCTTGAACAGGCTGCCGAGAATCGGAACTTGCATCAGGCTGGGCACGCCGTTGATCTGCTGCTTGGTCTGCTCCTGGATCATGCCGGCCATCGCAAGCGACCCGCCCGACGGAATTTCGACCGTGGTCTCGGCGCGGCGGGTTACGATCGAGGGAACGGTGGTCCCCTGAATTGTCACACCACCTGCGGTGGAAAGTTCCGAGACTTCCGTCATCACCTTGAGGCTGATGCGGCCTTCCGACAGCACCACAGGGGTGAACATCAGACTTACACCAAATTTTTTGAACTGAATTCCAATTGTAGGTGGGGTGCCCGCCTGCGGGACCGGGAACGGGAACTCGCCGCCAGCAAGGAACGTCGCGGTTTCCCCGGAAATGGCGGTGAGGTTCGGCTCGGCCAAGGTGCGGATCACGCCGGCGCGGTCCATCGCTCGCACCGTCGCGGTGACGTTATTCCATTTGCCGGCGAACGCGGTGTTGCTGAGCGGCTGGCCGGTGGCGGAAAACGCATTTTGCGTGTTGAGATTCACCACGGCGGTGCCGTAATTGAAGGTGCCGTTGAGATCGACGCCGAGTTGTTTGATGATGTCGCGGCGCACTTCGGCCACCGTCACCTTGAGCATGACTTGGTCGCGTCCGCGAATGGTGAGAGCATTGACCACATTGCTGTCGCCGGCGCTCCCGGTAGTTTGCCCAACAGTGCTGCTCGTTCCGTTAGCTCCCGCAGCAGTGTTGGAAGTGCTGATAATGCCGGGTGCCGTACCGACGAGCCGGACGGCGATGTCATAGGCTAATTGGGATTCGACCGGCGTTGCTACCGTCCCAGAGAGTACAAGGC
>CABECD010000535.1_pt1 | contig 17639 bp, 10 predicted proteins | sample 3132731 | NCBI WGS metagenome assembly CABECD01 (sample SAMEA5534347, study PRJEB31848) | metagenome | biome: tundra; feature: field; material: soil | place: USA | collected 2013-05 | depth 0.45 m | reverse complement strand
GAGTCCGAGCCCTACGACGCCGTCATCCTCGACATCGGCCTGCCGAAAATGGACGGCATCTCGGTGCTGGAATCCTGGCGGCGCACCGGGCGCACCATGCCGGTGCTCATGCTGACCGCGCGTGACCGCTGGAGCGACAAGGTGCAAGGTTTCGACGCCGGCGCCGACGATTATGTCGCCAAGCCGTTCCATCTCGAGGAAGTGCTGGCGCGCGTGCGCGCGCTGCTGCGCCGCTCGGTCGGCCACGCCAAGAGCGAATTCGTGTGCGGGCCGGTGCGGCTCGATTCGCGCACCGGACGCGTCGCGGTCGATGGCAATCCGGTCAAGCTCACCAGCCATGAATACCGGCTGCTCGCCTATCTGATGCACCACTCGGGCCGCGTGGTCTCGCGTACCGAGCTGGTCGAGCACCTCTACGATCAGGACTTCGACCGCGATAGCAACACCATCGAAGTGTTCGTCGGCCGCATCCGCAAGAAACTCGGGGTCGAGATCATCCAGACCGTGCGCGGTCTCGGCTATCTGCTTAACCCCCCCGACGCGCGTTGACTTGATGCGCGTCAACTCCCTCGCGCTGCGCCTGTTCGTCTCGGCCACCGCCTGGGCGGTGGTCATCCTCGTCATCACCGGCATCGTGCTGTCCTCGATCTATCGCCAGGCGGAGGAGCGCGCCTTCGACCGCCGGCTTGGCGTCTATCTGCGCACGCTGGTGGCCGACGTCGCCTCGCCGGAGGAAGCGGGCGAGAAATTCCCGCAAACGCTCGGCGAGCCGTTGTTCGAGCTGCCGCTGTCGGGCTGGTACTGGCAGGTGACGCGGCTCGATCCCGACAAGCACGACGTGCGCGCCTCGCGCTCGCTATGGGACGCCGGCTTGCCGCATCTGCAGGACCGCGGCATCGCCGCCGGGCCCGACGGTTCGCGCCAGGGCTACGTGTCCGGCCCTGAGGATCAGCAGCTGCGGCTGGTCGAGCGCAATATCGATCTCGGCGACGAAGGGCATTATCTGGTCGCGGTCGCCGGCGACGCCGCCGAGATCACCGACGAAGTCCGATCGTTCGATCAGGCGCTGATCATCACGTTTTCAATCCTTGGCGTGGTGCTGCTGCTCACCACCATGTTCCAAGTGCGGTTCGGTCTCGCCCCGCTCAAGCGCATCACCGACAGCCTGGCCGCCATCCGCTCCGGCAGCGCCGAACATCTCGCCGGGCAATTCCCCGAAGAGATCGCACCGCTGGCGCGCGAGACCAACGCGCTGATCGACGCCAACAAGGAAATCGTCGAGCGCGCGCGCACCCATGTCGGCAATCTGGCGCACGCGCTGAAGACGCCGCTGTCGGTGATGGTGAACGAGGCCGCGGCGCGCCCGCTCGACCCGTTCGCCAACAAGGTGCTGGAGCAGGCCGACATCATGCGCGACCAGGTGGCGCGTCATCTCGAGCGCGCGCATCTTGCCGCCCGCCTAACCGTGGTTGGCAGCATCACCGAAGTGGCGCCTGTTGTGACCGCGCTGGCGCGCAGCATGGAAAAAATCCATCGTGAAAAGAATGTCGCCATCGAAGTGCATGCCGACGAGCAGGCGCGCTTTCGCGGCGAGCGGCCCGACCTGGAAGAGATGATCGGCAATCTGGTGGACAATGCCTGCAAGTGGGCGTCCGCGCGGGTGGCGATCGACGTGGTGCGCGAGCGCCCGGATCCGTCGCGCGCCGGCCAAGTGCTGCGCATCGTGGTCGACGACGACGGCCGCGGCCTGTCGCCGTCCGAGCGCGAGCAGGTCGCGCAGCGCGGCCGCCGGCTGGACCAGACCAAGCCGGGATCGGGCTTGGGGCTGTCGATCGTGGTCGAGTTGGCCGGCCTTTATGGCGGCGAGCTCAAGCTCGGCACCGCGCCGCTCGGCGGCCTGCGCGCCGAGCTGGTGCTGCCGGGGGCTTGATTGGCCAGCCGCCGGACTTTCGCCTGAATCCTCCCGTCTCGATAGCGTGATTGCCTCGCCGCTGATGGCGAGGCTCGCTTTCCAGCGCATCGATATCCGGGGGTCGACATGTCCGCGTCCAAATTCGCCGCCAAGTTTGCAGCTTTGGCCGTCATCGGTCTGTCGCTCGCCGCCTGCGCCGGCAGCCCGGACGGGATGGGCCCGGGACCGAAGGAAAACACCGGCACCTTGCTCGGCGCCGGGACCGGCGCGCTGCTCGGTGCCGCGGTCGCCGGCGGCGGCACCGGAAACCGCCTGGCTGGCGCCGCTGTCGGCGGCTTGCTCGGCGGCCTGATCGGCAACCGCATCGGCGCCGGCCTCGACGACGAGGACAAGCAGCGCGCTTATGCCGCGCAGATGGACGCGCTCGAACGCGGCTCCTCCGGCGCGCCGGTGTCGTGGAAAAATCCGGATTCCGGGCGCTACGGGACCGTGGTGCCGGGCCCCGCCTATCAGGATGCCGGCCGCAACTGCCGCTCCTTCAGCCACACCATCTATATCGACGGCCGCCCGCAGACCGCCCGCGGCACCGCCTGCCGCAACCCGGACGGCACCTGGACCTCGCTCGGCTGAGCGGCGTTGCGGTCGAAAAGCGCGCATTTGACCTTGTGCCGCGCCCTTGATCTTGCTCAATACCGCCACGATCGCGCGTACTGTAAGTAAACGCGTCGCGGAGCCAAATCGAGGCTATGATCGAAAACTTGAGGCTCGGAATGGGATTTAACGCGCAATGACCCGCAAGCAGCGACGCCTGATTCTGATCGGCGGCAGCGTCGGCGTGTTGGCGCTCGCGATTGGGCTTGTGCTCAACGCGCTGAGCGGTTCCATCGTGTTCTTCAATTCGCCGACCGATGTCACGGAAAAGCATGTGGCGGCGGGCACCCGCATCCGCATCGGCGGGCTGGTCAAGCCGGGCAGCCTACAGCGCGGCGAAAATCTGCGCGTCCGTTTCGAGGTCACCGACGGCAAGAGCGACGTCGCGGTGCGCTACCAGGGCATCGTGCCGGACCTGTTCCGCGAAGGGCAGGGCGTGGTCGCGGAGGGCAAATTGGCAGCCGGCGGAACGCTCGATGCGGATACCGTGCTGGCCAAGCATGATGAGCGCTATATGCCGCGCGAGGTGGTCGACGCGCTGAAGAAGTCGGGGCGCTGGGAAGAAACCAGCGGCGAACTCGCCGGAGGCAAGACGCGATGATTCCGGAACTCGGTCATTATGCCTTGGTGCTGGCGCTGGCGCTCGGGTTGATCCAGTCGGTGGCGCCGATCATCGGCGCGGCGATGCGCGATACCGCGCTGATGCGGCTGGCGACTTCCACCGCGCTCATGCAATTCGCGCTGATCGCGTTTTCCTTCGGCGCGCTCACCGCCTGCTACGTGTTGTCCGATTTCTCGGTGGTGTCGGTGTTCGAGAACACCCATTCGATGATGCCGCTGATCTACAAATTCACCAGCGTATGGGGCAACCACGAAGGCTCCATGCTGCTCTGGGTGCTCATTCTGTCGCTGTTCGGCGCGCTGGTGGCGGCCTTCGGCGCCAATCTGCCGGCGACCTTGAAGGCGCACGTGCTGGCGGTGCAGTCGTGGGTCGCGACCGCATTCTATCTGTTCATTTTGTTGACCTCGAACCCGTTCCTGCGCTTGCCGCAGGCGCCGCTCGAGGGCCGCGATCTCAATCCGATCCTGCAGGACCTTGGTCTCGCCATCCATCCGCCGCTGCTCTATCTCGGCTATGTCGGCTTCTCGATCTCGTTTTCCTTCGCCATCGCGGCGCTGATCGAAGGCCGCATCGACGCCGCCTGGGCGCGCTGGGTGCGGCCGTGGACGCTCATGGCCTGGATGTGTCTGACGGTCGGCATCGCCATGGGCTCGTACTGGGCCTATTACACGCTCGGTTGGGGCGGCTTCTGGTTCTGGGACCCGGTGGAGAACGCCTCGCTGATGCCGTGGCTCGCCGGCACCGCGCTGTTGCATTCCGCGGTGGTGATGGAAAAGCGCAACGCGCTTAAGATCTGGTCCATCCTGCTGGCGATCCTCGCTTTCTCGCTGTCGCTGATCGGCACCTTCCTGGTGCGCTCCGGCGTGCTCACCTCGGTGCACTCCTTCGCCAACGATCCGGCGCGCGGCGTTTTCATCCTCGCCATTCTGGTGCTGTTCATCGGCGGCGGCTTGGGCCTGTTCGCCTGGCGCGCGCCGATGTTGAAGCAGGGCGGGCTGTTCGCGCCGATCTCGCGCGAGGGTGCGCTGATATTCAACAATCTTTTTCTCACCACCGCCTGCCTGACGGTGTTCGTCGGGACGCTTTACCCCTTGGCGCTCGAAGCGTTCACCGGCGAAAAGATTTCGGTCGGCGGGCCGTTCTTCAATCTCACTTTCGGCCCGCTGTTCGTGGCGCTGATGTTCGCGATGCCGTTCGGTCCGTTGCTGGCCTGGAAGCGCGGCGACCTGCTCGGCGTGGCGCAACGGCTGATGACGGCGTTTGCCGTCGGCCTGGTCGCGGTCGCGGGCGCTTTCGCGATCAAGGGTGGCGCTTCCGTGCTGGCGCCATTCGGCGTTGGCCTGGCGTTTTATGTGATGGCGGGCGCGGTGGTCGATCTGGTCGAGCGCACCGGCCTGATGCGCCTGCCGATGGCGACCGTGCGCAGCCGTGCCGCCGGCCTGCCGCGCTCGACCTGGGGCACGGCGGTGGCGCATTTCGGCATCGCGGTGTCGATGCTCGGCATCATCAGCGCCGGCACCTGGGGCACCGAGCGCATCGTCGCGTTGAAGCCCACGCAGACCGTGTCGCTGTCCGGCTACGATCTGAGTTTCGACGGTCTGGTGGAGAGGACTGGCCCGAATTACACCGCGGTGGTAGCGAAGTTCACGGTGCGCGAGGGCGGCGTACCAATCGGTGTGATGGAACCGTCGAAGCGCAATTTTGCCGCGCGCGAGACCTCGACCAACGAGGCGGCGCTGATGGCGCGCGGGGCGGGCCAGCTTTATTTGTCGCTGGGCGATACCAATAAAGACGGCTCGATCGCGATCAGGCTCTATTACAAGCCGATGGTGATGCTGATCTGGCTCGGCGCCTTGGTGATGATGTTCGGCGGCGCGTTGTCGTTGTCCGACCGGCGGCTGCGCGTGGGCGCGCCCAAGCCGGCGGCAAAGTCGGCGGCCAAGACAGCGCTGCAGCCGGCGGAGTAGGGCCCATGCGCCGGCTTGCATTGATCGCTTTGCTTATTGCGCTCGCCGCGCCCACCGCGGCGCTCGCGGTGGAGCCCGATGAAATATTGAGGGATCCGGCGCTGGAAGCGCGCGCGCGGAATCTGTCGAGCGAACTGCGCTGCCTGGTCTGTCAGAATCAGTCGATCGACGATTCCGCGGCGCCGCTTGCCCGCGACTTGCGGCTGCTGGTGCGCGAACGGCTGACCCAGGGCGACAGCGACAGCCAAGTGCTCAACTTCCTGGTGGCGCGCTATGGCGAATTCGTGCTGCTCAAGCCGCGCTTTGAACTGCACACGCTGCTGCTGTGGGGCCTGCCGCCGGTCGTGCTGGTGGCCGGCATGATCGCTTTGTTCGTGACGGCGCGCCGCCGCCAGAGCGCGAATTTGCAGGCGCCGGCGCTCAGCGCGGCCGAACAGCAACGGATTGCGACTTTGGTCGAGCCCCAGGCCGACTGAGCGTTGTTTAATCTATTGATTTTAAACAATAATTATCTTTTCCCACGTTACCGAAGTTTAATCCCTCCGACAGGACGCCGTAAGGCTCATCCCCCCATCTTCAGATTCGAAACGGCGTGCCAGCGCGCCCACGAATCGAGATGGAGATTTTTTGATGAACCCGAGCGTCACCCCCGTTCCCACTCCCCCCAAGAAATCGCGCGTGCTTTCGGCCCGCCGCGTCATCCTTCTTGCCACCACCATCGCCAGCCTCGGCGCCGCCGCGCTGGTAGTAGCCCCCGGCTTGAACCTCCAGGGCGGCTATCCGGCCGCGCTGGCGCAGAACCTGTCCGAGCAGGCGCACAAGCTGCAAGCGCCGGTCGGGTTTGCCGACATCGTCGAGAAGGTGAAACCGGCGGTGATCTCGGTGCGCGTCAAGGTCGACGGCGGAGCGCAGACCAACGGCCTGGCCAACAACGAAGTGCCGCCGGGTCTGCGTGAATTCTTCCGCCGCTTTGGCATGCCCGACATGCCGAACGGTCCGCAAGGCATGCCGCAGGGCCACGGCCGTAACGTCATCACCGGACAGGGTTCGGGCTTCTTCATTTCCGGCGACGGCTTTGCGGTGACCAACAATCACGTGGTCGACAAGGCCGAAAGCGTGCAAGTCACCGCCGACGACGGCAAGACCCACACCGCCAAGGTGATCGGCACCGATCCGCGCACTGACTTGGCGCTGATCAAGGTCGAGGGCGGCCCGTTCCCCTATGTGAAGCTGTCCGACAAGTCGCCGCGTATCGGCGACTGGGTGCTCGCGGTCGGCAATCCGTTCGGGCTCGGCGGCACCGTCACCGCCGGCATCGTCTCGGCGCGCGGCCGCGACATCGGCGCCAGCGCCTATGACGACTTCATCCAGATCGACGCGCCGGTGAACAAGGGCAATTCCGGCGGACCGACCTTCGACACCGAAGGCAACGTGATCGGCGTCAACACCGCGATCTTCTCGCCGTCGGGCGGCTCGGTCGGCATCGCTTTCGCGATTCCCGCCGATACCGTCAGCAGCGTGATCAGCCAGCTCAAGGAGCACGGCTCGGTCACGCGCGGCTGGATCGGCGTGCAGATTCAGCCGGTGACGCAGGATATCGCCGACAGCCTCGGCCTGAAGAAGGCGGAAGGCGCGCTGGTCGCCGAGCCGCAAAAGGATAGCCCGGCGGTGAAGGCCGGCATCGAGGCTGGCGACGTCATCACCGCGGTGGACGGCAAGCCGGTCAAGGATGCCCGCGATCTCGCCAAGAAGATCGGCGCCCTGCCGCCGAAAGCGTCGGTCAAGCTCGCGGTCCTGCACAAGGGCTCGGAGAAGACCGTCACTTTAACGCTCGGCGAAATGCCGGCCGTCAAGGAGGCGCGCGCCGAGGCCAATGTGCCGTCCGATAGTGGCGCTGTCGATCTCGCCAAGCTCGGCCTCACGCTTGCTCCGGCCGCCCGTGTCGCGGGCTCCGGCAGCGAAGGCGTGGTGGTCACCGGCGTCGATTCGTCCGGTGTCGCCGCCGAACGCGGTTTTTCGACCGGCGATGTAATCCTGGAAGTCGCCGGCAAGTCCGTTTCGACGCCCGCCGACGTGCGCGAGGTGGTTGCCAGCGCGCGTACGGAAGGCAAGCGCAGCGTGCTGGTACGGGTGAAGAAGGGTGACAACACCCGCTTCGTCGCCCTGCCGGTCGGCAACGGCTGACTTTTTGCTTGAGCATGATCTTGTCCGAAAACCGGTTCCCATCCCCGATCAAGTCGAGGACATGCTTTTCGGGATCATGCTTGTGAGTTCGGGGCGTGCCGCTGGCATCCGTCGCCCCCGCTGGCGGTACACCTCAACGGGACGGGCCTTGTGCCCGTCCCGACCTATTCATCGAAAGCGCGCGAGCCAAATCGCCCGGGCGCTTCAAACCGAACTCCAACCCTGGCAATCGTCGCCCCCGCTGGGGTGGGGTCGTTGAGGGGGTGGCGGGCCAAATCCGCCACCCCCTCGCGTACGAAACCGGCGTTAAAGCGCTGTGCGGCCTTCGATTTGGCCGGCAAATGGAAGGGGCGGCGAGCAGCGGGAATTGACGCAAGCCCGAATTGACTGGAATTGGTGTGACCGATGCCCACTTATGCGGATATTCAAGGGGCTCGCGCCCTCGGCCGGATGGCCGATGCGCAACCGGATCGGGTCACCATGCGCCTTCTGGTCATCGAGGACGACCGCGACGCCGCCGACTATCTGGTCAAGGCGTTCCGCGAAGTCGGCCATGTCGCCGACGCCGCTAACGACGGCGAGGACGGCCTGGCGATGGCGCTCGACGGCCAATACGACGTGCTCATCGTCGACCGCATGCTGCCCAAGCGCGACGGTCTTTCCCTGATCGGCACCCTGCGCGACAAGGGGATCGAGACGCCGGCGCTCATTTTGTCGGCGCTGGGCCAGGTCGACGACCGGGTCAAGGGCCTGCGTGCCGGCGGCGACGATTACTTGCCCAAGCCCTATTCGTTCTCCGAGCTGCTGGCGCGCATCGAGGTGCTGGCGCGCCGGCGCGGGGCGCGCCACGAGGAAACCGTGCTGCGCGTCGGCGATCTCGAGCTCGACCGGCTGTCGCACCAGGTGCGCCGCGGCGCGCAGGAGATCACGCTGCAACCGCGCGAATTCCGCCTGCTGGAATACCTGATGAAGCACGCCGGCCAGGTGGTCACCCGTACCATGCTGCTGGAGAACGTGTGGGACTACCATTTCGACCCGCAAACCAATGTGATCGACGTGCACATCTCGCGCTTGCGCTCGAAAATCGATAAAGGTTTCTCGCAGCCGCTTCTGCATACGGTCCGCGGCGCGGGATACATGATACGTGACGGCGCTCGGTAAACTATTTCGCACCACCACGTTCAAGCTGACGCTGGTCTATTTGACCGTGTTCGCGCTGTTCGCGGCGTTTTTGCTCGGTTATTTCGCGCTCAATACCCGCCGCCTGATCACCGAGCAGATCACCGATACGGTCAATGCCGAGATCACCGGGCTGTCCGAGCAATACCGGCTCGGCGGCATCCGCCGCCTGGTGATCGTGGTCGATTCGCGCGCGCGGCGGCCGGGTTCGAGCCTCTATCTGGTCACCACGTTTGCCGGCGAGGCGCTCGCCGGCAACGTCACCGCGCTGGCGCCGGGCATCCTCGACAATCCGGGCTGGACCGAGACCGTCTACCGTCGACTCGACGAAACGGAGACTGCCGAGCATCCCGACCACCAAGCGCTGGTGCAAGTGTTCCAGCTGCCCGGCGGCTTCCGCCTGCTGGTCGGCCGCGATCTCGACGAGCGCGAGCGGCTCTATCACATTGTGCTGTCGGCCGGACGCTGGTCGGTCGCCCTCGTGATCGTGCTCGGCCTCGTTGGCGGGCTGTTCGTCACCCGCCGCGTGCTGCGCCGCGTCGACGCCATGACCGAGACCACCCGCACCATCATGGCCGGCGATCTCGGCGGGCGGCTGCCGGTCGCCGGCACCGGCGACGAGCTCGATCGGCTGGCCGAGAACCTCAACGTCATGCTGGAGCGCATCGAGGCGCTGATGCACGGCTTGAAGGAGGTCTCCGACAATATCGCGCACGATCTCAAGACGCCGCTCACGCGCCTGCGCAATCGCTGCGAGGAGGCGCTGCGCACCGCCAAGAGCGAAGGCGAATACCGCGCCGCGCTGGAAGGAACAATCGAGGACTCCGAGGGGCTGATCCGCACCTTCAACGCGCTGCTGATGATCGCGCGCGCCGAATCCGGCCAGGCGCGCGACGACATGAGCGAGTTCGACGCCGCCGAGATCGCCCACGACATCGGCGAGCTGTACGAGCCGCTGGCCGAGCAAAAGGGCATCGCGCTCAAGGTTGAGGCCGATGCGCCGGCCAAGGTCAAAGGCAACCGCGAGCTGGTCAGCCAGGCGCTCGCCAATCTGGTCGACAATGCCATCAAATATACCGAGCCGCGCGAGCGCGCCGTGAACGGTGTGACGCCGGAAATCGTGGTGCGCGCGCTCAACGAGGGCGACCGTATCCTGCTCACCGTCGCCGACAGCGGGCCGGGCATTCCGGAAGCCGACCGCGCGCGCGTGGTCGAGCGCTTCGTCCGCCTCGAGCAGAGCCGTTCGCAACCGGGTTCGGGGCTCGGCCTGAGCCTCGCCTCGGCGGTGGCGCGGCTGCATGGCGGCGAATTGACGCTGGCCGACAACCAGCCGGGGCTCAAGAGCGTCATTGCCTTACCGCGCGGGGGGCCCGTACAAAGTGTGGGATGAAGCGGCCTGCCAAAAAGAGAGTCGTTCGCAAGAAGGTTGCGCGTAAGCCGGCCGTCGGCGCTAAGCGCGTGCCGCCGAGCGGTGCAACGCTGGCCGAACGCATCGCCACCGCGCCGTATCTGGTCGAGGCCAAGGCCGCGCGGGCGCGCCTGGCCGAATGGCTGGCCGGCTTGCGGGGGACGCAAGCCAAATCGTTCAAGGCGCTGTTGGCCGCTCACAAAACCGTCGGCGCGCTGCTACAAAGTCTTGCCGAAAGCTCGCCCTATCTGTGGGAGCTGGCGAGCGGCGATCCTCAGCGCTTGCTGCGTCTGCTGGGCTGCGATCCCGACCGGCATTTAACGGCATTGCTGGCCGAGAACGGCCGCGCCGTGGCTGCGACCGCGGACGAAGCCGAGGCGATGCGGCTGCTCCGCCGCCTGAAGGCGGAGGCGGCGCTGCTGATCGCATTGGCCGATATCGGCGGTGTGTGGCCGGTGATGCGGGCGACCCGCGCGTTGACCGACCTGGCCGACAGCGCGGTCGATGCCGCCGCCCGCTTCGTGCTGGCGGAGGCCGCGCGCGCCGGGCGGCTGACGCCGATAGATAAAGCCCGGCCGCAGGACGGCAGCGGCTACATCGTGCTGGCCATGGGCAAGATGGGCGCCTTCGAACTCAACTACTCGAGCGACATCGATCTCATCGTGTTCTACGACGCAGGCGCGCCGGCCGTGCCGGAGGAGGCCGCGCCGGCCGCGCTGTTCGTGCGCCTGACCCAGCGGCTGGTGAAGCTGCTGCAGGAGCGCACCGCCGACGGTTACGTGTTCCGCACTGACTTACGGCTGCGGCCCGATCCGGCCTCGACGGCGATCGCGATCTCGACCGCGGCGGCCATCTCTTATTACGAGAGCGTGGGGCAGAACTGGGAGCGCGCCGCCATGATCAAGGCGCGCGTTTGCGCCGGCGACATTGCGGCGGGCGAAGCGATCCTCAACGAATTGTCGCCCTTCGTGTGGCGCAAATATCTCGATTTCGCCGCCGTCGCCGACGTCTACGCCATGAAGCGGCAGATCAACGCCTATCGCGGGCATGGCGAGATCGCGGTGGAAGGGCACAACATCAAGCTCGGCCGCGGCGGCATTCGCGAGATCGAGTTTTTTGCGCAGACCCAGCAATTGATCGCGGGCGGCCGTAATCCGGCGTTGCGCGACCGCGACACCCTCACCACCCTCGACAAGCTCAGCGACGACCGCTGGATCGACGCGGCCGCGCGCGACGACATGAAAGCCGCGTACTGTTTCTTGCGCACGGTCGAGCACCGGCTGCAGATGGTCAACGACGAGCAGACGCAAACGCTGCCGGCCGAGCGCACGGAGCTTGAGCGTTTCGCGCGCTTTCTTGGGCACGCCGGCCGCGACGCCTTCGCCAAGGTTCTGCTCGAGCATCTCGACAAGGTGCAGCGCCATTATTCGCGACTGTTCGAAAAGGCGCCCGGCGCCGACAAGCCGGAACTGGCGTTCCCACCCGGCGCCGACGACCACAAGACGCTGGATCGCCTGGCCGAACTCGGTTTCCGCGCGCCGCTGGAAGCCTCAACGATCATCCGGCATTGGCTGGCGGGCGGCCATCGCTCGCTCAAGGGCGATGCGGCGCGCAGCCATCTTGAGGCGTTGCTGCCGGTCCTGCTCGAGCAGTTGGCGCGCACCGACAACGCCAACGCCACGCTGGTGCAGTTCGACCATTTCCTCGCCAATCTGCACGGCGCGGCGCGGCTGTTGTCGCTGCTGCGGCAAAAACCCGATCTGTTTGCCCTGATCGCGCTCGTGCTCGGCATTGCGCCAAGGCTCGCCGACACGCTGGCGCGCAATCCGCAGGTGATGGATGCGCTGGTCGATCCGAGCTTTTTCGGCACTCTGCCGGACGAAGCGGAACTCGGCCGGCGGCTCGACGCGGCGCTCGCGCAATCGCGCTACGACGAAGATCTGCTCGAACGCATCCGCATGTTCGGGCTCGAATACATGTTCCTGATCGGCGTGCGCATCCTGTCCGGCACGGTGACGGCGCGGCAGGCGGGCGAAGCCTTCGCGCGGCTGGCCGACGCGGTGATCCGCGCCGTGCACCGCGCCGTCGCCGGCAATTTTGCCGTCACCTACGGCCATATGCGCGCCGAGGCGACCGCGGTGCTGGCCATGGGCAAGCTCGGCGGGCGCGAGATGACCGCGAGTTCCGATCTCGACCTGATCCTGATCTACGATTTCGACGAGGAGCACCCCGAATCGGATGGCAAGCGTGTGCTCTACGGCGCGCAATATTTCGCCCGCCTGACCCAGCGGCTGATCAATTCATTGACCGCGCAGACCAATTACGGCGCGCTTTACGACGTCGATATGCGGCTGCGCCCGTCCGGACGGGCCGGGCCGCTGGCCACCCAGATCGGCGGCTTCACGAGTTACCAGGAGACCGAGGCCTGGACCTGGGAGCACATGGCGCTCACGCGCGCGCGCGTGGTCGCGGCCTCGCCGGGGTTCGGCGCGCGGGTGGAGAAGGTGATCCGCGAAATTTTGCAGCGCCCGCGCGACGCCGCGCAGATCGCCGGCGACGTGGTGGAAATGCGCGGCGCCATCGCCAAGGAAAAAGGCGATCGCGAGCGCTGGGACCTCAAATACGCTGTCGGCGGACTGGTCGATATCGAGTTCATCGCGCAGTATCTGCAGCTCGTGCACGCGCACAACGTGCCCGACATTCTCGAGACCTCGACCGCGCGCGTGCTCGACAAGGCCTGGGCATTGCGCGTGCTGCCGGTCGAGGAGGCCGAAGTGTTGCGCCCGGCGGTGCAGCTTTATCAGGATCTCACGCAGATCCTGCGGCTGTGCCTGGCGGGCCCGTTCGATGCCAAGACCGCGGGCGCCGGGCTGTTGCGCCTGCTCGCGCGCGCCGCCGACGTGCCGGATTTCGCCACGCTCGATGCCACGCTGATCGAGACGCAGGCGAAAGTGCGCGCCAGCTTCGTGCGGATTTTGGGCAAGGCGCCGTAGCGCATGATCCCGAAAAGTGGGAACCGGTTTTCGGACAAGATCATGCGCGCTTGAAAAAACCGCTTAAGCCGCTTCTTCCTTCGGCAGATGGCATTGTGGGTACATGGGCAAGCGCAGCACCACCAGTGTGCCTTTGCCGAGCGTGGAACGGATGCGCATGCGGCCGCCGTGCAGCTCGACCAGTGACTTAGCGATGGCGAGTCCCAGGCCCGAGCCCTGATGACTCTTGGTGAGCTGGCTTTCGACCTGTTCGAACGGCCGGCCCAAGCGCGCGAGCGCGTCCTTGGCGATGCCGATGCCGGTATCGGCGATCGCCAGCACGATGCAGCCGTCGGCGGCGCGCCCGCGCACGGTAATGCGGCCGCCGGCGGGCGTGAACTTCACCGCGTTGGATAGCAGATTGAGCACGATCTGCTTGAACGCGCGGCGGTCGGCGCGCAAGCTGAGATGCGGTGATATTTTCGCGACCAGCTCGAGTTGTTTGTCCTGCGCGCGCGCCGAGACCACGCGCGTGGCTTCGGCCAGCAGCGTATCGAGGTCGAGCTCCTCGAAATCGAGCCGGATGCGGCCGGCCTCGATCTTGGCCATGTCGAGAATGTCGTTGATGACGTCGAGCAGGTATTGCCCGCTGCTGAAGATGTCGCTGCAATATTCGCGATACTTGTCGGCGCCGAGCGGGCCGAACATGCCCGACTCCATGATCTCGGAAAACCCGATAATGGCGTTGAGCGGCGTGCGCAGCTCGTGGCTCATATTGGCGAGGAATTTGGACTTAGCCTGGTTGGCCTCCTCGGCACGGGTCTTTTCGGCGGCATATTGCTCGGCCAGTTCGGCCAGCCGCTGCTGCGAGGCGCGCACATCGGCGACCGTCGCCATCAGCCGTTTCTCGCTGTCGACCAGCTTTTTCTCGTGCGTCTTGAGCGCGGTAATGTCGGTGCCGACCGAGACATAGCCGCCGTCCTTGGTGCGCCGCTCGCTGATGTGCAGCCAGCGGCCGTCCTCGAGCTGCGCCTCGAAGGTGCGCGCGCCGGGAATATTCGGGCCGCCGGTGATGGCCCTGCTGCGCACCACCGGCTTGCGGCCGGCCTCGACCACGGATTCGTACGACGCGCCGACCGTGATCGCCTCGTCGGGCAGATTGTGCAGCTCTTGAAAATTCGAATTGCACAGCACCAGACGATTATCGGCATCCCACACCACGAAGGCTTCCGGGATAGTCTCGACGGCATCGCGCAGGCGCATGTCCGCGGCCATCGTCTTTTCGACCAGATTCTTCTGCTCGGTGATGTCGACCGCGATGCCGATCAGACGCGGGCCCGGCTCGCCCGGCTGGCGCACCAGTTCGCAACGCGCGCGCAGCCAGACCCAATGGCCGTTGGCGTGGCGCATGCGGAAGGCATGATCGATGGTGGTCGCCGTGGCTTCGGCGACCTCCGCAGCCAGGTCGTAGAGCCGCAGGTCGTCCGGATGGGTGAGCGCGCTGACGTCGCCGAACGACAACAGGCCGTCCTTGGCCGTGAGCCCGAGAATCTCGAACATCGACTGCGACCAGAAGATGCGCCCGCGCGGCAGGTCCCAATCCCACAAGCCGCAGCGGCCGCGATTGAGCGCGGTATCGATACGGCTGCGGACCGTTTCGTAGATCAGGTCCGCTTCGCGCGCCCGTGTCGCCTGCCAGTGGAAGGCAAAGCCGAGGATCAGCACGACGAAGCCGGTGGTAGCCGAGAGTGTTATCGTGAGCGTGGTGAGCGAGCGCCAGGACGCCAGCGCCACGTCACGCGATTGCAGGACGGCGATCTGCCCGAACGGGGCTTTCAGCATGTGCACGGTCGCCAGCGCGCGGCTGTCATCGGGCAAAGTGATTTCCATGACGCCGGCGTCGGCGCCGAAGGTGGTGAGCAGTTGCGTCGGCCCGAGCAGGTCGATCAGGCGGTGGCCGATGGTGGCGTCGGCGGCCGGCGTGGCGGCCGCCACCACGCCCTCCGCATTGGTCAGGATGAAGCGACGCCCGGCGGCGGTGGCCCAGAGCGGCAGCGCGCGTGCGAGCACCTCCTGCGGACGGGTCTGCGCGTCGGCGGGCTGCTGGAGCGGCTGTTGCAGGCGCTCGGCGGCGATTTCGGCGACGGCATCGAGCGCGACCATCATGTCGTTAAGGGCTTGCCGGCGGTGGTCGAGCACCTGCACGGCGGCGCCGACGCAAATGGTGGCGAGAAACGCGATGATGAGCACCGGAACGGCGCGGCGCAGCAAGGGCTCAGCGGTCAACAGGCGCCGATACGCCGGCTTGGCGATCGATTGCGCGAGACCTTGAATGGAATCTGAGCGTGCGGACGCACTCGCCGCACCGGCGCGCGCCATTGATGGCCTCCGTTCGGAATTTCCCCTACCAGCCTGATCGGAAGGATGTGCCGCATCGCTTTCCGAATCAGTCTTGATTGGAATCGATGGGCGGCGATTTGTCGAGAGTCCGAAGAGTCAAATATTTAAAAAACGTTACCCACCGGTATTTGGCGCCGGCCAAAGGGTAAGCGGCGGCTCTGGCGCCCGGCAAGGCGCCGGAAATGCGCTGGTAGCGCGGTATTTTAGTGTTGCGCGAGCGCGCGTTCGACGATGTCGGCGAGATCGCGCGACAGATTAGGCGCGGTCTTGATGCGCTGCAGCGCGGCTTGCGCCTTGCCGCGGCGGCCTTGCTCCAGCGTGCGCCAGCTGCGGAACGAGGTGGCGAGCCGCGCCGCCAGCTGCGGATTTTTCGGATCGAGCGCGAGCACGTTGTCGGCGGTGAAATCGTAGCCGGCGCCGTCGGCGCGGTTGAACTGGGTGGCGTTTGCTTGCGTGAAGGCGCCGATCAGCGCGCGCACGCGGTTGGGATTGGCGAACGAGAAGGCGGGGTGCGCGGTGAGGGCGCGGACCTTGTCCAGCGTGTCGGGCTGCGGGGTCATGGCTTGCAGACCGAACCATTTGTCGATCACCAGCGCATCGGCGGCGTAGCGCGCGTAGAAATCGGCGAGCACGCGCTCGCGCTCCGGCCCGGCGTGCAGCGTAAGCGTGGCCAGCGCCGCCGTGCGGTCGGTCATGTTGTCGGCATCGTCGTATTGCAGGGCGGCGCGGGCGATGGCCTCCGGCGCCGCGGCCGCCACCAGCAGATCGAGTGCGACATTGCGCAAGGAGCGGCGGCCGGCGCTGGCGGCGTCGGGCGAGTAGGGGCCGGGGACTGTCATGCGCTGGTAAATCTTGACGAGGACGGAGCCGAGCTTGCCGCCGATGCTGGCGCGCAGCGCGCGGCGTGCGTTGAAAATGGCATCCGGATCGATATCGCGGCCGATCTCGCGCGCGATGTCGCCTTCACCCGGCGGCACCAATGCGAGCGCCATGAAGGCCGGTTCCAGCTTGGCGTCGTCGAGAATGGCGGCCAGCGCCGCGATTAGCTTGTCGTCGCTGCGCGGCGATTGTCCGCTATGCTGCGCGGCCACATTGTCGATCAGCAGCCGCATCGAGATGGTTTGCAGCGCCTGCCAGCGGTTGAACGGATCGCCATCGTGCGCCGCGAGGAAGGCGAGACCGCCGCCGTCAAGATCGCTGTTGAGCTTGATCGGCGCGGAGAAGCCGCGGTTGATCGACAGCACCGGACGCTCGCCGATGCCGGTGAATTCGAAAGTGCGCACCGGCTCGCTCAGGACCAGCACGCCGCGCTCTATTTTGCCGCCATTCGACAGCGCAAGCGGCAGGTCGCGGCCATCCTTGCCGACCAGGCCAAGCTCAAGCGGAATGACCATCGGCTCTTTCGTCGGCTGGCCGGGCGTCGGCGGCACGTTCTGTTTGCAGTCGAGTGTGTAGATCTTGCGCGCGGCATCGAAGCGTCCGGCGACCGTCACCTCCGGAGTGCCGGCCTGGCTGTACCAGCGCATGAACTGCGTCATGTCGCGACCCGACGCGTCGGCGAAGCACTGGATGAATTGTTCGACGGTCGCGGCATGGCCGTCGTGGCGGGCGAAATAGAGATCCATGCCGGCGCGGAATTTTTGCCCACCGATCAGCGTCTGCACCATGCGCACCACTTCGGCGCCCTTCTCGTACACGGTGCTGGTGTAGAAGTTATTGATCTCCTTATAGGTTTCCGGCCGGACCGAATGGGCTAGGGGACCGGCGTCCTCGATGAATTGCGCCGCGCGCAAGCCGCGCACAACGGAAATGCGTTTGACCGGCCGCGAGCGCATGTCGGAGGAAAATTCCTGGTCGCGGAAAACCGTGAGGCCTTCCTTCAGGCAGAGCTGGAACCAGTCGCGGCAAGTGATGCGGTTGCCGGTCCAGTTGTGGAAATATTCGTGCGCGATCACCGCCTCGATCTGCGCGAAATCGGCATCGGTCGCGGTGTCGCCGCTGGCCAGCACGTATTTATCGTTGAAGACGTTGAGGCCCTTGTTCTCCATGGCGCCCATGTTGAAATCGGACACCGCGACGATCATGAAAATATCGAGATCGTATTCGCGCCCGAACGCCTCCTCGTCCCAGCGCATCGAGCGCTTGAGCGAATCCATGGCGTAGCCGCAGCGGTCCTCCTTGCCGGGCTCCACATAGATGCGCAGCGTGACGTTTCGCCCCGATAGGGTGAGGAAGCGATCCTCGACAGCGCTGAGATTTCCGCCGACCAGCGCGAACAGATAGGACGGCTTGGGATGCGGATCGTGCCAGACCGCGAAATGCCGGCCGCCCGCAAGATCGCCGC
>CABECD010000495.1_pt1 | contig 19724 bp, 17 predicted proteins | sample 3132731 | NCBI WGS metagenome assembly CABECD01 (sample SAMEA5534347, study PRJEB31848) | metagenome | biome: tundra; feature: field; material: soil | place: USA | collected 2013-05 | depth 0.45 m | reverse complement strand
CTGTTCGCCAATGACAAGCGCGCTTTCAGCCACGGCTGCATGCGGGTGGAAAACCCGACCAAGTTCGGCGAGGTCCTGCTGCATCTGGCGATGAACGGCCCGACGCCGGATTCGCAGCAGCTGAGCGCCCTATTCGGCCGCGAGGAGCGCTCCTTCCAGCTCACCGACCGGCCGATGGTGCATCTCACCTACCAGACCGCCTTTGTCGACGATTCCGGCAAGCTGCAACTACGCGAGGATATCTACGGCTTCGATGAACACATCCGGACCATCCTGCACAGCGACGAGCGCCGTATCGCCGACATGGCCCCGCCGCAGGACGCCAAGCGCGAGCAGCCGAGCGCGCAGGCCAACCAGGTCATCCTGCGCCGGGTCGAGCGCGGCGAGGCGTCAAACGCGTCCGAGTTCTTTGACCATCTGCCCAGCGAGCCGCCGCGCAGCAAGCCGAGACGCACCATGGGCCGCGCCCGGCCACAGCCCGTGGCCGCCGCCCCCGGATTTCATGCCGAAATCCCACAGCCGCCCCCGCCTCGGCCATTTTTAGCCATTTTCGGCCGCTAGGAAACGGCGGTCGGGGGGCGACCACTAAGCGCACGTTAACCCTTCCCGATAAGACTGCATGATTATCGCTGCCGCAGCCGGACGCTGCGGGGGGAGCGGGTTTGGGACAGCGTAATTCACGGAAGATTGCAGTGTCGGTTGGCGCGCGGCGTGAGCGTACTCTCGTTTTGTCCTTGGCCCGCGCCGGTGCGCGGTTCGGCGTGGCCGGGCTGCTGCTGCTGGGCGCCAATAATTCCCTGCAAAACGCCGTCGCCGAAGGCGACACCCGCACCCTCACCTTCCATCACGTCCATACCGGCGAAGACATCACCGTCACCTTCAAGCGCAATGGCCGCTATGACGAGGCCGCGCTGAAGAAGATCGACTGGTTCATGCGCGACTGGCGCAAGGAACAAGAAACCCACATGGATCCCCATCTGTTCGATCTGCTGTGGGAGGCCTATCGCGACGTCGGCGCCAGCGAGCCGATCCAGGTGGTCTGCGGCTACCGTTCGCCGGGGACCAACGCCATGCTGCGCGCGCGCTCGAGCGGCGTCGCGCAGTTCAGCCAGCACGTCAACGGCAATGCGATCGATTTCTACATTCCCGGCGTGCCGCTCGCCTCGGTCAGGGCCGAGGGCCTGCGTCTCCAGCGCGGCGGCGTCGGGTTCTATCCGACCTCGGGCTCGCCGTTCGTGCACATGGACACCGGCACCATCCGGCACTGGCCGCGCATCCCGCGCCAGGAACTGGTCAAGATCTTCCCCAATGGGCGCACCGTGCACATTCCAGCCGACGGGCAGCCGCTGTCCGGCTATGCGCTGGCGCTCGCCGACGTCGAACGCCACGGCGCGGCGCCTTCCGGGACCTCGCTGGAAGCCGCGCGCGAGGCCGGCGTGATCACCGCCAGCCAGGAGCACGCCGCCGTACATCCCAAGCGTAGCCTGCTGGCCAGGATTTTCGGCACCGGCAAGGACCAGGATGAACAAAGCGAGCAACCGGCGCCCAAATCACCTAACTTGCATGCGCGCGCGCCCATGGCGGTCGCCAGCCTGAGCCCGCCCAAGCCAGTGGCCGTCGAGCACATCGTGCCGCTGCCGGCGGCGCGGCCGAAGCCGGTTGATGTCGCAATTGCGCTGCCGAGGCCGCGGCCGGCCGAGCAGACCATCGTGACGGCATCGCTGGCCAACAACATATTCGACAATCGCGGCTATTGGCGTGGCGCGATCGAGGCGGGCCCGACGTTGCCGGCGCCGATCGCGACCGGCACGCGGTATGAGACGGCCTCCGCCGAACCGATCAGCACCGGCAGCGTGGGCGGCGATAAGCTCGCCTATGCCACGGAATCAGAGGCGCCGCTCGCCGCGCGTGCCCGCCCGATGGGCTCGCGCCTGCCGCGCATGCCGGCGGAAGCCAGCGTGATCCCGACCTCGTCCAACTCAACCGTGGTGGTGAAGCCGCCGCTGGCGCCCGCCCTGGCCATGGGCTTGGGCGGCGGCGATCGTTCCGACAGCCCGTGGCTGCGCGCCGCCATGCTGACGCCGAGCGTGCGCAGCTTCATGACGGCGACGCGGCTCGGCGCGGTCGATCCGCGCTGGCAGTACGATCTGCTGCATAAGCCGTCGCAGTCGCTGGTGATGACGTTCTCGGCCGATCCGCATCTCGGCATGGTCGCCGACCGCTTCAGCGGCAGCGCGGTGGTGTTCCTGGCCACCACCACGTTCAACATGCAGACGGCGTCGCTGCGCTAATCCAGCCGCTTTAGTTCAGCATCCCCAAAGCGTTCATGTAGGTCTCCAGCACGGCCTGCTGCTCGCGGCGCTCGTCGGTGTCCTGCTTGCGCAGGCTGACGATGGTGCGCAGCGCCTTGATGTCGTAGCCGGTGCCCTTGGCCTCGGCATAGACGTCGCGGATATCGTCGGAGGTCGCCTTCTTCTCCTCCTCGAGCCGCTCGATGCGCTCGACGAAGGCTTTGAGCTGATCCTTGGCGAAGCGGGTGGCGGGCTGTTCTTTTTGGGCGGCGGCTGAGGCAGGCATTGATGTCTCCTTGGCAATGAGGGGCGGTCCGAGCCGCCGCTTTGCCAAGAAGCTTTCGGAATATGCCCGCCTCAGGTCAAGGCAATGCCGCCGTCATCCACGCTGTTCACAAGCAAATAATATGAACTAATGCCGGGGGCTGGACTTTTCGAATGCCGCCTTTTGCCCGGGGCTGGCTTCTTTCTGGTGCTTTTTGCGCCATTCGTCATAGGGCATGCCATAGACGATCTCGCGGCTCTCATCCTTGCTCATGGGCACGCCGGTGGCTTCGGCGGCGTCCTTCATCCAGTTCGACAGGCAATTGCGGCAGAAGCCGGCGAGATTCATCATGTCGATGTTCTGCACGTCGGTGCGCGCGCGCAGATGCTCGACCAGCCGCCGGTAAACGGCGGCCTCCAGCTCGGTGCGTGTCTTGTCGTCCATGGGTTTATCCTGCCTTTCTGTCCGCCAACATAAGCACGTGCAAAGCCGAGTTCCATAGTAGCATTCGCGCCCGGAACCGAGGTGGTCGTGCCATGAAGTTCGCCCATTTTTCTCATATTTGGGGCAAGCCGGGGATGACCCCGCACCAGCGCTACGAGCAATTGTGGCGTGAGCTGCAAGCGTGCGACGCGCTCGGCTTCGATTACGGCTTTTGCGTCGAACACCACTTCCGCCCCGACGAAAGCTGGATGTCGTCGCCCAGCCTGTACGCTGTCGGCGCCGGCGCGCGCACCCGCCGCATGCGGATCGGTCCCATGGGCTATGTCGTGCCGCTCTACCATCCGTTGCGTCTGGCCGAAGAGATCGCAATCGTCGATCAGATGCTCGGTGGGCGCATGGAGATCGGCCTGGTGCCGGGCATCAATGCCGACTACTTCAAGCCGTTCGGGCTCGACTATAATTTGCGCAAATCGCCCACGCTCGAATTCGTCGACTATCTGCGCGCCGCCTATGGCGAGCAACAGCCGTTCTCGTTTCACGGCGACGTCCATCACACAGAGAGCGCGCAGATTTCGGTGCAGCCGTTGCAGCGCCCGCATCCGCCGCTCTGGATGATGAGCCGCGATCCGCAGACGCTCGAGTTCTGCGCGGCCAAGGGGATTAATCCCGGCTATTTCCTGGTTTATCCGCGCGCCGACGCCGCGCCGCGCTATCGCAAATTCCTCGACGACTGGAGCAAGGCCGGCTGGCCGCGCCAGCCGAACATCGCCTATTGCACCATCGTGCATGTGGACGAGACCGACGAGAAGGCGCTCGGCGTCGCCCTGGCGCGGGCTGCCCGCGCCTACGAAGGCTTCCTGCCGCCGCCGCAACCGGGCGAGACTTTCGAGAGCCGAGTGCGCGAGCACGCCAAGAAATTCATCGGCCGCGGCGAGCCAGGCGCGTCGGAGATCATGGCCAATCTGTTCGATGCGGACTATCTGATGAAGCACGAGCTAGTGTTCATCGGCTCGCCCGAGACGGTTGCGAATAAGATTCACGCGGCTGCGCAAGCCGGCCTGTTCAACGTCTTCATGGGCGAATTCAATTTCTCCGATCTGCCCGAGGCCGACCTGCTGCGATCCATTCGCCTATTCGGCGAAAAGGTCATTCCCGCGTTGCGCGATTACGAGCCGTTCTGACGCTATTTTTGCTTGCGCATGATCTTATACGAAAACCGGTTCCCATCCCCGATCAAGTCGAGGACAAGCTTTTCGGGATCATGCGCTATTGCGCGTCGCGCAATTCCGGACGTGCCACCAAGCGCGCGGTATTGAGGCGATGAATCGCAAAGCAAATCACCGCGCCGACCGCAAAGGGCAGCGCGGACCACATATATAGGCTCTGAACCGGCAGCCCAATCAGCATTGCGCCGACCAACGGCCCGGCGATCGATCCGATGCGCCCGATGCCCAGTTCCCACCCCGAGCCGTTGGCGCGTAATGAGGTCGGGTAGATCAGCGCCCCGATGGCATTGATGGCGGATTGGATGCCGAGCACGAAGAAACCGGCAAAGAAGGTCGCGGTCAGCAAGACGGCCTTGGACGTCAACCCGGCATAGCCGATCGAGCCAACCACCGGCACGGCGATCACGAACATGATCGCGACGGCGAAAAAACGATGTTTTTGCAACCACCAGCACAGCGACAGCGCGCCGACGGTACCGCCCACTTGCAACATCGCGCCGGCGAGCGCCGCCGTGGCCGGCGGAAGCTTGGCGGCCGTCATCAACGTCGGGGTCCAGCTGATGAGGAAGAAATAACCCATCAGGTTGAGCGCAAACAGCAGCCACAGCAGCGGCGTGATCAGCGCAAGGCCGTCGCGGAACAGATAGCCCGGGTTGAAGCCGGGAAACTGCTTCTCGTCCTCGATGACGAATTTGGCGTTGGCCGGCACCTGGTACTCGGGCTGGATGGCCTTGATGGTGGATTCCATTTTGCGGCGCTGGCTTTCATGCAGCGCCATGAATTTGATCGATTCCGGCAGACCGATCATTGCGGCGATGGCGATGATGATCGGCACGATGCCGCCGATCAGGAACAGGATTTGCCAGCCGTATTGCGGCACAAACACGGCCGTCACAAATCCCGGAATGGCGCCGCCGAGCGGCACGCAGCCGACGCCTATAATCGCCAGCGTGGCGCGCAACTTGCGCGGCGCGGACTCGGCATTGATGGAGACGACATTGGGAACGACGCCGCCGATGCCCAGCCCCGCGAGCAGCCGCAGCCAGAACATTTGATCGAGGTTGGTCGAATAGGCGGCGGCCAAGGTGAATACGCCGAACAGCAAATTCGAGCCGACCAGCGCCGCCTTGCGGCCATAGCGGTCGCCCACCCAGCCAAAGAGTGCCGAACCAAAGAGAATGCCGACGAGGCTGGCGCTGAAGACCGGACCGAGCGAGCCTGGTTTCAAGGCCCATTCTTTAGCAAGGCTAGGCGCGGCGAAGGCGATGGCGGCAATATCGTAGCCGTCGATGAGGACGATGAAGAACGACCAGATGAGCAGCTTGATCTGGAACGAGCTCAGGCCGCGCTCGTCGAGCAGCCGCGATACCTGAACGACTGGTTGATCCGCCATTGTTCCCTCCCCCGGGCAATCTTCGTTTTATACGGGCCATTGCGGCCCTTAATCGAATGCTATGCCGCCGGTGAAGCCGTGAAAAGCGGGGTGTCCCGCATTTCAGGGTGGGGCGGGCGAGACCGGCAAAATCATTTCCGACGGATGCGCGGCGTCGTGATGGATGGTGTCGCTGCCGATCTTGTCCGGCCGGTAATAATGCGGCCATAGCGCCTCGCTGACGGGCGAGTCGCCGTTGACGATTTCGAGCCGCAGGCGGTGGCCCTGCTTGATCAGATAAGCCATCGGCTCGAGGCTGATCTCGAATTTGTAGATTTCATTCGGCGTCAGCGGCTGCGGATCGGAATGGCCGTGATAGGGCACCATCTCGGTGCTGTGTTCAGGATCGAGCGCGCGGTGCGACGCGCGCAGCCAGCCGCGCGTGATCAGCTCCGCGAACGGGTTCAACCCCTTGCCGCGATCCTCTGGAGCTTGCGGGAACTGGTCGGAAAGCTTGATGAAAAAATCGGTGTCGCGCGCGCTCGACGAGGCATAAAGCACGAGCTTGATCGGCCCGCAGATTTCGAGATCGCGGTCGACCGGCGCGGTGGTGAAAGTCAGCACCCGGCGTACCGGATCGAAGCCGCCGGCCGGCCCGCTCGGTCCGAAGCCGACCACGCCGGCGACCCAGCCGGGATTGGGATACTTGTAGCTGGTCGATGGCGCGCCCGCAGCGGCTTGCGGCGAGAGCCCGCCGTCGTTCAACGAGGTGACGCTGCCGGACGGCGAGGCATTCAAGAACCAGCGCGTGTATTTGATGCCCGGCGGCGGCCACGTCTCGGCGCTGCGCATGACGTTGGCGCCGCGCACGGCGTATTCGACATTCGGCCGCGCCAGGTAGTCCGTGCTCTTGCCCTTCAGATAATGATCGTAAAACGGCAGCAGCACGCGCTGGTGGAAGTCCACGCTGGAAAATTCCGCCGCCGCCGCCCAGGCGTTCGGCACGCCGGACATGCGCAGTTTTTTCGGTCCGCTGGCGCGCAGATAACCGTCGATATTGCCGCGCGTGTGCAACTGCATTTTGCCCCAGACGCCGCTCGAGTAGAGCGGCACTTTGATCTTATCGAGCACCTCCCAGGCGCTGCGTTCGCGCCAGAACGCGTCATAGGTCGGATGGGCGGCAACCATTCCCGTCAGGTCGGTGTCCTGATCGCGCGATGGGCCGCTGGCCGGAAAGCGGTTGATGAAGCGATTCTGGTACCACCAGTAGCCGGGAAAGAAATCGCACGGAATGCCGCCGTGATAACAGCCGGCGCGGTAGGCATCCGCCAATCCATCATGGGCGGCGATGCAGGCAAGCGAGGGCGGCGCGAGCGCGCCCATGAACCATTGCAGCATGCAAAAATACGACTGGCCGATGCCGCCGACCTTGCCGGAGCACCATGATTGCTTTCCGATCCATTCGATCACGTCGTAGAGGTCGTTCTGCTCGCCGCGGCCCATAAATTCAAATTGACCGCTGGAGCGGCCGCTGCCGCGCACATCCATATGCACGTAGGCGTAGCCCTGCTCGACGTACCATTCGATCGGTCCGGTCTCGCGCCACAAAAATTGTGCGCTCGCCGGCAGACTATTGTTGTCGAAGCGATAGGGCGCCGCCCCCAGCAGCGCCGGATAAGGACCCGAACCGTCCGGTCGATAGATGCGCACACCGATCGACGTTCCGTCGCGGGCATCGATTTGAACAATGTCATCGATCATGGGCAGTCGCACGTCGGTTCAAAGACGGAAGTCATGATATCTATGCATGTTTTCGTCCCGCTGGGCAGCTAGGATCGGATGATGGACGCCCCCCTGCGCGCATTTCTCGCAGACTTGTTTCGCACTGCGGTAGCCGCGGCGCACCCCGCGACCTGCCTGCCGGCGCTGTTGCCGCAGCCACGCGCGGGCCGGCTCATTGTGCTCGCCGCCGGCAAGGCGGCGGGTTCCATGGCCGAAGTCGCGGAAGGCTTTTATCTCGATCGTTTGAAGCTTGATCCCGAACGCCTCTGTGGAATTGCAGTGGCGCGCCACGGCTACGGCAGGCCTTTGCAGATCGTGACCATGATCGAAGCCGGCCATCCGGTGCCGGATGGGGCTGGCCTGGATGCCGCCTTGCGCGCGCTTGAATTCGCCGACGGCGCGACGGCCTCCGACCTGGTGCTGGTGCTGATGTCGGGCGGCGCCTCCGCCAACTGGATCGCGCCGGTGGCCGGCGTCACTTTCGCCGACAAGCAGGCGGTGACGCGCGCGCTGCTGCGTTCGGGCGCGACCATCGGCGAGATCAATACGGTGCGCAAACATCTCTCGCGCATCAAGGGCGGACGGCTGGCGCGCTACGCCTATCCGGCGAAGCTTGTCACCATCGCGATCTCCGACGTGCCGGGCGACGATCCTTCGGCGATCGGCTCCGGCCCGACCGTGCCCGATCCGACGACGCTCACGCAAGCGCGCGCCATCGTCGCCAAATACCGGCTCGATCTTCCCACAAGCGTGACCGCCGCGCTTGCCAATGCGAACAATGAATCGCCGAAGCCCGGCGATCCGGTATTCGCCGGCAGCCAATTCGTGCTGGCGGCGCGGCCGGCCGATTCACTGCGCGCGGCGGAGGCCGCCGTGCGCGCCGCCGGCTACGAATGCATGTCCTTAGGCGATCGCGTCGAAGGCGAGGCGCGCGAGGTGGCGGCGGCGCACGCAAAGCTCGCGCGCGAGCTGCGCGCGAAAAGCGCACGCACGGTGATCCTCTCGGGCGGCGAACTGACGGTCACCATCCGGGGCCAGGGCCGCGGCGGGCCCAATCAGGAATATGCCCTGGCGCTCTCGATCGCGCTTGCCGGCATGCCGGCGGTGGCGGCATTGGCCGGCGACACCGACGGCACCGACGGCGGCGCCGGCGCGGCCAGCGACCCCGCCGGCGCGCTGCTCGACGGGCAAACCGTGGCGCGGGCCCAGGCGCTTGGCCTCGATCCCGCCGCCTTTCTTGCCGACAATAATTCAACCGGATTTTTCGCCGCACTCAAGGACTTGCTGTCGACCGGCCCGACCTACACCAACGTGAATGACTTCCGCGCCATCGTCGTTGACAGGCGGTGACCGATCACGCGACAACCGGAGCCCAACCGAATCTCATGACATCTTGACCGCATTGCCCCGCCATTCTGCCACGCGCTGCATCACCGGCACGGTTGCGCTCGCAGCCGCGCTGCTGGCATCGGCGCATCCGGCGCTGGCCGATTTCCGGCTCTGCAACAACACCGGCAGCCGGGTCGGCGTCTCGTTGGGCTATAAGGACGCCGAAGGCTGGACCACCGAAGGCTGGTGGAACGTGTCGGCGCGATCCTGCGAAACCCTGCTACGCGGCGCGCTGGTTGCGCGCTACTATTACATCTACGCGGTCGATTATGACCGCGGCGGCGAATGGTCCGGTCACGCTTTCATGTGCTCACGCGAAAAGGAATTCACCATTCGCGGCACCGAGAACTGCCTGGCGCGCGGCTATGACCGCACCGGCTTTTTCGAGGTTGATACCAGCGAGCAGCGTTCCTGGACGGTGCAGTTGACCGACAGCGCCGAGCAGAAGCCTGCCCGTCCGTTGCCGTCGCGCACGCCGCCCACAACGCAGCGGCCGCCGTCCGCCGCGCCGTCGGCGCCAGCCGAAGGCGGCAAGCGATGAGACGCTTCAAATGAGACGATTGCGCCGCGCTAAGATCGTCGCCACGTTGGGACCGGCCTCGTCCGACGCCGCCATGATCGCGAAGCTGTTCAAGGCCGGTGCCGACGTGTTCCGCATCAATATGAGCCATACCAGCCAGGACCGCATGCGCGAACTGGTCGCCATGATCCGCGGCATCGAGAAAGACACCGGGCGGCCGATCGGCATTCTGGTCGACTTGCAGGGACCCAAGCTGAGGCTCGGCACCTTCGCCGGCGGGTCGGCGATGGTGGCGAGCGGAGACAGTTTCGTGCTCGATAGCGATCCCGCCCCCGGCGACGCCACGCGCGCATATCTTCCGCATCCGGAAATTTTCGCCGCGATCGCGCCCGGGCGCACGCTGCTGATCGACGACGGCAAAGTGCGGCTCACGGTCACGCAAGCCGAGCCCAAGCGCATGACCACGCGCGTCGAGGTGGCCGGCAAATTGTCCGACCGCAAGGGCGTGAGCCTGCCGGATTCGACCATCCCGTTCTCCGCCTTGGCCGAGAAGGACCGCTCCGATCTGGAAGCCGCGCTCAACGCCGGCATCGACTGGGTGGCGCTGTCGTTCATCCAGCGGCCGGAGGACATCGCGGAGGCCAAGAAAATCACGCGCGGCCGCGCCGCGCTGATGGCCAAGATCGAAAAGCCGCAGGCGGTGACCCGCCTGTCAGAAATTATGGATCTCGCCGATGCGCTGATGGTGGCGCGCGGCGATCTCGGCGTCGAGATGCCGCTGGAAAAGGTGCCCGGCGTGCAGAAGCAGATGACGCGCATGGGCCGCGCCACCGGCAAGCCGGTGGTGGTGGCGACGCAAATGCTGGAATCGATGATCTCTTCGCCGGTGCCTACACGCGCGGAAGTGTCCGACGTCGCCACCGCCATATTCGAGGGCGCCGACGCGGTCATGCTGTCGGCGGAATCAGCGGCGGGAAAATATCCGGTGGAGGCGGTCGCCACCATGAACCGCATCGCCGAGGAGATCGAAAGCGATCCGATCTACCGCACCATCATCGACGCCCAGCGCGCGGTGCCGGAGGCGACCGGCGCCGACGCCATCGCCGATGCCGCGCGCCAGATCGCGGATACGCTCGATCTCGCGGCGGTGGTGTGCTGGACCTCGTCCGGCTCCACCGGCCTGCGGGTGGCGCGCGAGCGGCCGCGCCCGCCGATCGTGGCGCTGTCGCCCAATATCGCCACCGGACGCCGGCTATCGGTGGTCTGGGGCGTGCATTGCGTGATTACCGAGGACGCCCACGACCAGGACGACATGGTCGAGCGCGCCAGCCGCATCGCCTTCACGGAAGGCTTCGCCAAGGCCGGCCAGCGCGTCATCATCGTCGCCGGCTTGCCGCTCGGCACGCCGGGCGCGACCAATATGCTGCGCATTGCCTATGTGGGCTCGGAGGCGGCGGGGGATTAAATATCCCGGCCCTCGATCTTTTCCTGCAACGTCTTCACCAAATCGGGGATGCGCTGCAAGTGCGGATGGATCGCGAGCGCGCGGCGATAGACTTCCAGCGCCTGCTTGTCGTCGCCGATGTCCTGCATGATCAAGCCGAGGCCGGACAGCGCGCCGAAATGGCGCGGCTCGCGGCGCAGCACCTCGCGAATGTCGGCGAGCGCGCGGCCGTAGTCTTTTTTCATGTAGTAGATGGTGGCGCGCCGGTTCCAGGCTTCCACGTATTTCGGCTTGATCTTGATGACGGCGTCGAGCAGCGTGATCGCGAGATCGATATCCTTCTGCTCGATCGCGTCCTGCACGCGCGACATCAGCAGCGTGGTGGTGTCGCTGCGCGAGGCGGCCCACTGCGCCCAGATGCGTTCCTCGATCGCCTTGGCGGTAACGTCATCGGGCGCGACCTTGAGCGCGCCGAACAGGAAATCGAGATTGCGCGGGGAATCGCCGTGCTGGACATGCGGCAGCTTTTTCGGCGGCTCCACCCAATCGCCCGGCGCCGCGCCGGCTGGCGCGGCAAAGGCCGCGGCCATAGCGGCGGCAAATAAGCTTGCGAGGAATCGCGAGCGCATGAGCGTAGTTTAATATCCCCGCCGGCTAAGGCAAATATGCGGCGATGGTGGATGCGCCCGTTCAGGGCGCGCACACAGAGGCGTTAGCCTTGGCGGGCCTTATAGCGGGCATTGGTCTTATTGATGATGTAGACGCGCCCTTTACGCCGGACAATCTTGTTGTCGCGGTGGCGGCCGCGCAGGGATTTCAGGGAGTTACGGACTTTCATGACAATCTCTGGGTTCTCTGGTTGCCGGGTTCATAGCAGCCTGCCCGCCGCTGTCAACGCAACGTGCCCAGCCGAAAACGTCGCATCAGTGCAGGATTTTTATGGTGGGCGCGACAGGGATCGAACCTGTGACCCCCTCCATGTCAAGGAGGTGCTCTTCCGCTGAGCTACGCGCCCTTTAATGGATTTGGTCTTATCGGCTCCAAACTGGCGAGGCAAGCCGCCCAGGGAACCTTAAGCCGCCAGCATCTTGGTCACTTCGTTGACCAGGTCGCGCAGATGGATCGGCTTGGAGAGCACTTTGGCGTGCTTGGGCGCGGTGGAATCGGCGTTGAGCGCGACCGCGGCGAAGCCGGTGATGAACATGATCTTGATGTCGGGGTCGAGCTCGGCGGCGCGGCGGGCAAGCTCGATGCCGTCCATCTCGGGCATCACGATATCGGTGAGCAGAAGCTCGAACGGCTCCTCGCGCAGCCGCTGATAGGCCGACAGCCCGTTGTCATAGGAGGTCACGTCGAATCCGGCATTCTGCAGCGCCTTGACCAAAAAGCGCCGCATATCGGTATCGTCTTCAGCCAGAAGGATTTTCGACATATGACCCGAACGCCCCGTCCCGGCTGCCCCTGCGGGGTGGCCCCAACCGCCCCATAAGACTTATGCCAGGTAAATAACGGGTGAACCTAAAGCATGGCTTGGCATTGTGCCCCGGCGCATAGACAATAGAACGTTATAATGGGCTGGTTGGGGCCCTCCCACCGCCATACTACCTATGCTTGAAATGGCCATTACCAACCATGAGTGAAATCCGCGACGAGCTTGACCCGCCGTTCGAGGTCCTGGAGCCGGCCGCGGGCATGGGGCCGGTACTGTTCAATTCGCCGCACAGCGGCTCGACCTATCCGCGCGATTTCCTGGCCGTCTCGCGGCTCGACATCGCTACCCTGCGCCGGTCGGAGGACAGCTTCGTCGACGAATTGATCGCCGGCGTGGTCAAGCATGGCTTTCCGCTGATGCGCGCGCATTTCCCGCGCTGCCTTGTGGACGTCAACCGCGAGCCCTATGAGCTCGATCCGCGCATGTTCGAGGGCCGCCTGCCCTCCTTCGCCAATACCCGCTCGATGCGGGTAGCGGGGGGCCTGGGAACCGTGGCGCGGGTGGTCGGCGACGCCCAGGAAATCTACGACCAGCGCATTCCGGTCGACGACGCGCTGCGCCGCATCGAGAGCCTGTACAAGCCCTATCACCGCGCGCTGCGCCGGCTGTTCACCCGGCTACAACGGGATTTTGGCGCCGCCGTGCTGATTGATTGCCATTCCATGCCGTCCACCGCCGGCCACAAGGACGAGCGGCCGCGGCCGGAATTCGTGCTCGGCGACCGCTACGGCACCAGTTGCGTCGGCGCTGTGGCCGAAACCGTGGAAAAGACCCTGCGCACCCTTGGCTACACCGTGAGCCGGAATAAGCCCTATGCTGGCGGCTTCATCACCGAGCATTACGGCAACCCGGCCGCCGGCCTGCATGCCATCCAGCTCGAGATCAACCGCGCGCTTTACATGGACGAGCGCCGCTACGCGCGCTCCAGCACGTTCGACCGGCTGGCCGCCGACCTGGAGACGCTGGCGCGGCGCCTGGGCGAGATTCCGCTGGAAGAGCTGCGCCCGTATCGGGCGGCGGCCGAATAGCCAAAAAAAGGGCCGCTCGCGTTGGCAAGCGGCCCAAGTCTAGGGAGGAAACGCCCAAGGAGGGCAACGATAGCTCTCGCTACCGCATTGCAATAATTTACACCGCGACGCACAAAAATCAAGGGCCGTTGGCGAAAATCACATGTTTTAATGCATAGCTGACTAGCCTATTTAATGGACAAATTTTACAGTTTCCAAGACTGGGTGGCAAAAACATCACAATTTCAGTGAGACCAGGGAAACTCACCCAGTGAGATTTGCATTGCTTGGGGGCTGTAAAATGCTGTGCCGCACTCGGATAGCCGAGGCGCTGCATGATCTTTCGGGAAAACCGGGTGCCACGTTTGGGGATCATGCGATAAGCAGGCGGCATGACGGCCATCGATTTCACTAGCTTCGTCGATCAGCTCGCCACCGTATCGGGCGAGACCATCCTGCCGTTCTTCCGCACCGCGCTGGCGATCGAGAACAAGCAGACCGGCGGCGGCTTCGACCCGGTCACCGCCGCCGACCGCGCGGCGGAAGACGCCATGCGCACGCTGATCGCTAAGAATTTCCCCGAGCACGGCATCCTGGGTGAGGAATACGGCGCCGAGCGCACCGACGCCGAATATGTCTGGGTGCTCGATCCAATCGACGGCACCAAATCCTTCATCACCGGCATGGTGGCCTGGGGCACGCTGATCGGCTTGATGCGCTTCGGCGAGCCGGTGTTCGGCATGATGCATCAGCCGTTCACGCGCGAGCGCTTTGCCGGCGACAACGGCGCGGCGCGTTATCGCGGGCCTACCGGATATCGCGATCTGCACGTGCGCGCCTGCGCGGCTTTAAGCGACGCAATGCTGTTCACCACCAGCCCGCGGCTGATGAACGCGGCCGACCGCGCCGTGTTCGGCCGCGTCGAGAACGCGGTCAAGCTGTCGCGCTACGGCGGCGACTGCTACGCCTATTGCATGCTGGCGGCCGGCCATATCGATCTCATCATCGAGACCGAGATCAAGCCGCACGACATCGTGCCGCTGATCCCGATCATCGCCGGCGCCGGCGGCATCGTCACCACCTGGGAGAACGGCCCGGCGCAGGCGGGCGGCCGCGTCGTAGTCGCCGGCGACAAGCGCGTGCACCGGGCGGCGCTGGAGATGCTCAAGCGCTAGTAGCGCGGCGTGCCGGGCACGAAAGCGTCGAATGCCGCCCAGAACTGGCTGCGGTAGTGATCCTGCTCCTGCAGGATCTCATGCTTGCTGCCGGCGAGAATGAGATGCCGGCCGGCCAGCAGATTCATTCCGAATGTTTCAATCGCCGGGGTCGAGACCACTTCATCGCGGCCGGCGGCGACCAGCAGGATCGGCTGGCGGATGTGACCGGCGTAACCGGGCGCGGCGAACCGCTTCATCAGGCGCAGCGCGGCATCGACCCAGGCTATCGTCGGCGAACCGATGCCGAGCTCCGGCGCTTCCTCCAGCACCGCGGTGTTGCGCGCGTAGCGCACCGGATCGGAGGTGAGCACATTGCCGATGAAATCCTCCGAGCCGGCGGCGTCGGCATGTCCGGTCGGCACATAGCCGGAGCCGCGCCCCAGCATGCGCATGAAGCGCGCCAGTGGCCCCGCCATGGTCGTGAGGCGGCCCGGCCGCAGCGCGATCATCGGCGCGGTGAGCACCATGCGTTCGAACCAGCGGCTGCCGTCATGGCAGGCGCGAATGCCGATGGCGGCACCCATGGAATGCCCGAGCGCGAAGATCGGCGGCGGGCAATCGGGCAGCACCACCTGCTCCATGATGGCTTCAAGGTCGCTGGCGTATTCGGAAAAATTCCGCACATGACCCTTGTGGCGGTCGGCCAGCGCACGCTCCGACATGCCTTGTCCGCGCCAATCAAACGTCGCCACGGCGAACCCGCGCGCGCGCAGATCGCGCACGGTCTCGAAATATTTCTCGATGTATTCGGCGCGGCCTTGCAGCACGACGACCGTGCCTTTGCGCCCGACCGGCGGCGCCCAGCGCGCAAAGCGCAAGCTGACCCCGTCCGGGGTCTTGATGCTGCCGGTCACCACATCGTCGGGCACCGGATTGGCGGGGATGGAGACGAGTTTCATGGTGCCGAAAATGAGCCGGTGCGCGGTGGCCGGGGGCCTTATAGCAGGGCGCAAGGCGGGCTCAATCGCACCGCGATTATTGATTTAAAGTCACGTCATTTCAAAGGCTTATGACCTAGCAGGCGGCCCTCTTGCGTGCCCCAAACGACGTTCCCATATCAATTCCGCGCAGGCCATTCCGGCTGCGCTCGGGTTTTAGGTTCGGCCCTGTGGCGGACCGCCCGCATGTCGCTCAACTCAAGGAGGATATGCCATGCGTACGTTTGATCTTGCTCCCCTTTATCGTTCCACCGTCGGCTTCGACCGGTTGTTCTCGATGATGGACGGCTTCGATGCCGCCCCGGGCTATCCGCCCTACAACATCGAGCGGACCGGCGAAAACGATTACCGCGTCACCGTCGCGGTGGCCGGCTTCGCCGACAACGAGCTTTCGGTCGAAGCGAAAGAGAACACGCTGACGATCAAGGGCGCCAAGCAGGCCAAGGAAGAGCAGAACGGCGAAGTGCTCTATCAGGGCATCGCCGCGCGCGCTTTCGAGCGCGTCTTCCAGCTTGCCGACCACGTCCAGGTCAAGAGCGCGAGCGTCGAGAACGGATTGCTGCACGTCGATCTCGTGCGTGAAATCCCCGAGGCAAAGAAGCCGCGCCAGATCCCGATCGGCAATGGCCAATCCTTGGGCAATGCCAAGCCGCAGGTGGTCGAGACCAAAGCCGCGGCCTAACACCGCAGCAGCAATCGCAACGGCAGCGCCCCGGACCTCCGGGGCGCTTTCGTGTTGAGAGCTTAGTTGCCCGTCGGCGTATTGGCGCCGGCGCCCTTAAAGCGTGGGGTTGGGCGGATCGGCGTCGGTCCATCGAAAAGCGGCGACACTTCGCCGCGATGCTCGGGCCGCGGTGCCAAATAGCGCGGAGTCGTGCCATTCTCGTCGGATGATACCGGTTCGCGTTCTGGAATGTGGATGATGCGCGGACCCTGGAGATAAGGCGACGCGTAGCCGGCGGCGACCAGCGACAAGGTGGCGGCCAGCGTCACGCCGGCCAAACCGATTGTCACCGCTTTTTTCAAACCGCTCACCCGCGTCGGAAACTGATCAGTCGGCTTAATTTTCAGCACCATAGCCAAACACCCGCATTCGGCGGCTTTTCCTCGTAACCACGGTTAAGCGGTTAACCCGCCTCACAATTTGGCGAAGCTTGAACGGCGCAACGGCATTGCGCCAAGCGGCGGCGCGTGGTCCTCTTCTTGCTTGGTGAGAAGGCGCCGCCGCAACAAAGCGAAAGGTTCGACCAATTCCGGCGTGGACCAGCCTTGTGTGGCGGGGCAAAATTTGGCATGGTCTATTAGGACAGCATTGCTGTCCTAATAGCGGTGGTCCCGGTGCCGGCCTTTGAAGGCGGGGCTGACATCGGTGGCGCCCAACGGGAGCAGCCACGGCGGCGACGACCGGGCAAGGCTGCCCTTCTCGAGATCGGTTGCGCGTTGGCCGCGGCGCCTCAAGGGGCCTGCGGACAAGGCGGGTGCGCCGGAGGCCAGTACACGGAAGCATTGGCGCCGGCGAGGCAGGATGAGATGAGCGAGGACAGGAGCAGCGCGGGATTTATCGAACGCGGGATCGCCACGCGCTCTCGCGCCGCTGATCTGTTGCGCGCCGCCACCGCCGATCCCGGCACACCGCCGCCGCAAGGCCTGTACGATCCGGCACTCGACAAGGACGCCTGCGGCGTCGGATTCATTGCCGACATCAAGGGCCGCAAGTCGCACCTCATCGTCGAGGACGGCTTGCGCATTCTTTGCAATCTGGAGCATCGCGGCGCCACCGGCGCCGACCCGCGCATGGGCGACGGCGCCGGCATCCTGGTGCAGATCCCGCACAAGTTTTTCGCCAGGAGGGCGAAGGAACTCGGCTTCGAATTGCCGCAACCGGGCGAGTACGCCGTGGCGCAGCTTTTCCTGCCGCATGAAGACGCGTGGCGCAAAGAAGTCCTCGACGTCTACGCCGAGCAGACCGCGCGCGAAGGCATGCGTATCCTCGGCTCGCGCGACATTCCGACCGATAACTCGACGCTCGGCGCCTCGGTCACGCCGACCGAGCCCAGGCACGTTCAGCTTTTCATCGCGCGCGGCAAAAATATTACGTCCGACGACAAATTCGAGCGCCGGCTCTACATCCTGCGCAAGACAATCTCGGCCATGCTCTATGGACGCCGCGAGCGCCGCACCAGCGGCTATTACCCGGTGTCGATCTCCTGCCGCACGGTGATCTACAAGGGCATGTTCCTCGCCGACCAGCTCGGCACCTACTATCCCGATCTGCATGACACGGATTTCGAGAGCGCGCTCGCGCTGGTTCACCAGCGCTTCTCGACCAACACGTTCCCGACCTGGTCGCTGGCGCATCCGTACCGCTACATCGCGCATAACGGCGAGATCAATACGCTGCGCGGCAACAACAACTGGATGGCGGCGCGGCAAGCGTCGGTGTCCTCGCCGCTGTTCGGCGACGATATCAGCCGGCTGTGGCCGATTTCCTATGAAGGCCAGTCCGACACCGCCTGCTTCGACAACGCGCTCGAATTCCTGGTGCAGGGCGGCTACTCGCTCGCGCATGCCGTGATGATGATGATCCCCGAGGCTTGGGCGGGCAATCCGCTCATGAACGAGGAGCGGCGCGCCTTCTACGAATACAACGCCGCGCTGATGGAGCCATGGGACGGCCCCGCGGCCATCGCCTTCACCAATGGCCGCCAGATCGGCGCCACGCTCGACCGCAATGGTCTGCGGCCAGCGCGCTATCTGCTCACCCGCGACGACCGCATCGTGATGGCGTCCGAGATGGGCGTGCTGCCGATTCCGGAAAAGGACATCATCAAGAAGTGGCGGCTGCAGCCGGGCAAGATGCTGCTGGTCGATCTCGACGAGGGCCGGCTCATTCCGGACGAAGAATTGAAGGCGACGCTGGCGAAGAGCCACCCCTACAAGGAGTGGCTCGCAAATACCCAGATCGTGCTGGAGGAACTGCCCGGCACCGCCAACGAGGCGCCGATCTCGAACCTGTCGCTGCTCGATCGCCAACAGGCCTTCGGCTACACGCAAGAAGACCTGAAGTTCCTGATGACGCCGATGGCCACCACCGGCGAGGAAGCGGTCGGCTCCATGGGCAACGACACGCCGATTTCGGCGCTGTCGGACAAGCCGAAGCCGCTGTTCACCTATTTCAAGCAGAACTTCGCGCAGGTGACCAACCCGCCGATCGATCCGATCCGCGAAGAGCTGGTGATGAGCCTAGTCTCTATCATCGGACCGCGGCCGAACCTGTTCGATCTGGAAGGCATGTCGAACCGCAAGCGGCTGGAAGTGCGCCAGCCGATCCTTACCAATGCGGACCTGGAAAAAATCCGCTCGATCTCGCAGATGAGCGGCGATCACTTCAAGTCGCGCACCTTCGACATCACCTTCCCGGCCGAGCATGGCACCGACGGCATGGGCTGGGCGCTCGACGCGCTGTGCGAGCGCGCCGAGGAAGAAGTGCGCGGCGGCTGCAACATCATCATCCTGTCCGACCGCAAGGCCGGCGCCGACCGCATTCCGATACCTGTGCTGCTAGCCTGCGCGGCCGTGCATCATCATCTCATCCGCAGCGGCTTGCGCACCTCGGTCGGCCTGGTGGTGGAAACCGGCGAGCCGCGCGAGGTGCATCATTTCGCCTGCCTGGCCGGCTACGGCGCGGAAGCGATCAACCCCTATCTCGCCTTCGAGACGCTGATCGCCATGAAGGACGATCTGCCGCAGAAGCTCGACGAGAAGGAAGTCATCAAGCGCTACATCAAGTCGATCGACAAAGGCCTGCTCAAGGTGATGTCGAAGATGGGCATCTCCACCTATCAGTCCTATTGCGGCGCGCAGATTTTCGACGCCGTCGGCCTGCGCCAGGACTTCGTCGACAAGTATTTCACCGGCACCCATACCCGCATCGAAGGCGTGGGGCTGGCCGAGATCGCCGAAGAGGCAGTGCGCCGCCACCGCGACGCTTTCGGCGATTCGCCGATCTACTCATCGATGCTCGACGTCGGCGGCGACTATGCGGTGCGCATGCGCGGCGAGGACCATGTCTGGACCGCCGAGACCGTCGCCCGCCTGCAGCACGCGGTGCGCGGCAATTCGCAGGAACACTACCGCGCCTTCGCTGGAATCGTGAACGAGCAGAACGAACGGCTGGTGACCATTCGCGGCCTGTTCCGCGTCAAGCCGGCGGAGGAAGACGGCCGCAAGTCGATACCGATCGAAGAGGTGGAGCCGGCCAAGACCATCGTGCGGCGCTTCTCCACCGGCGCCATGTCGTTCGGTTCGATCTCGCGCGAGGCGCACACCACGCTCGC
>CABECD010000440.1_pt1:2500-21435 | contig 21435 bp, 13 predicted proteins | sample 3132731 | NCBI WGS metagenome assembly CABECD01 (sample SAMEA5534347, study PRJEB31848) | metagenome | biome: tundra; feature: field; material: soil | place: USA | collected 2013-05 | depth 0.45 m | reverse complement strand
CCCTGGATACGATTGACTAGCATGCTGACAAGCCTCGCGCGCGTAATCGGCTTTTTCACCATGTCCGCGGGTACCGCGGGCGCCGTGCTGCTGGGCGCCGGATTCTGCTGGTTCGTGTTGACCATTCCGTCCGAAGAAGTGACCCTCGACCGCAAGGCCGACGGCATCGTGGCGCTGACCGGGGCCGCCGCGCGCATTCCGGATGCCATCGAACTGCTGGCGGCGGAGCGCGGCAAGCGGCTGCTGATCAGCGGCGTGCACCGCGACACCAGAGCGCGCGAAATCGCGCGGCTGACCCCGCTCTATTCCAAGTTCTTCACGTGCTGCATCGATCTCGACCGCTCCGCGCTCAACACCTTCGGCAATGCGCTTGAGACCAAGCGCTGGGCGCGCGAGCACAATTTCAACTCGCTGATCGTGGTGACCTCGAACTGGCACATGCCGCGCGCCATGGCCGAGCTCGCGCATCAGCTTCCCGACGTGACGCTGATTTCATATCCGGTGATCTCGCCGAAAGTAAAAGACGATCCTTGGTGGTCGAATCTCGACACCGCGCGCTTGCTGTTCGAGGAATATCTGAAGTATCTGTTCGCGCTCGTGCGCATGCGCCTCGATACCGATAGTGCGTGAAGGAGCGCCGCTCGTGCTGATTGTCGTTCGCTCCATCGCCTTCAACGTGCTGTTCTATCTGAACACGGCGCTGTGGCTGATCATCGCACTGCCGACTTTCTTCATGCCCTATCGCGCCATCTTGGCGGTGGCGAAAGCGTGGGGCCGCAGCAACCTCGTGCTGCTGCGCGTCGTCGCCGGCATCGATTGCGAGATCCGCGGCCGCGAGAAACTTCCCAAAGGTCCGATCATCGTCACCCCCAAACACCAGTCGGCCTGGGAAACCTTCTCGCTGCTGCAGCTGTTCGACAATCCGGTGTTCATCGTCAAACGCGAACTGCAATGGATCCCGATCTTCGGCTGGCTCATGATCAAGGGCCGCATGGTGCCGGTCAACCGCGGTGCCGGCTCGCAGGCGCTCGCCGCCATGATCGAACGCGCCCGCATCGAGCTTGCCCAGGGCCGCCAGCTCGTCATCTTTCCCGAGGGCACGCGGCGGCCGGCCGGCGCCGAGCCGCGCTACAAATTCGGCGTCGCCCATCTTTACGCCGCGGAAGGCGTGCCCTGCGTTCCGATCGCGCTCAATTCCGGCCTGTTCTGGCCGCGCCGCTCGATACGCCTGCGGCCGGGAACCGTGCTGGTGGAGATTCTCGATCCAATCCAGCCCGGTCTCGACAAGGACGCATTTTTCAAGCGTCTCCAGCACGACCTCGAAACGGCGACGGCGCGCTTGATCGCCGAAGCCAAAGAAACGACGGCGCGCTGAGCCGCGCCGCCAGCGCTTGCCGTTGTCCGCGCTCGCTTAGCCGGCGGCCGTCTCGTGGATGCCCTTGAGCTGCTCGGCCAGCCGGCGCAAGGCATCGTCGCGATAGCCGTAAGCTTCGAGTTCCTTGACCGCCGCCAGCACGTAGTCGCGGCAGGCCCCGGAACGGCCGTGGCCTTGGCGCACGTAGTGCAACTGCTGAGCGAGCGGGAGGCGGCCGGCATATTGCCGGTGGCCGCGGTCCACCATATAGCCGAGCGCGTGTACGCTCTGCTGCGGGTCGTCGTCGAGCCAGACCGAGCGCCAGGCTTCGCGATAGACATTGGTGACCTGCTCGCGCGCGCGCAAATAGTCGATCGTGGCCGCGCGCTTGGCCGCCGCCACCCGATAGGCGATGCCGCGGCAATTGCCGCCGCGGTCGAGGCCGAGCACCAGGCCGGGGCGTTCCGGCGTGCCGCGATGGACGAAGGAATAGACGCAGAGCGCCCGGTGGGCGCCCACCAGGCGGGCGTTGCGCCGCTCCAGGAAACCGAATCCCGGCCGCCACATCAGCGATCCATAGGCGAAAACCCACAGGTCCTCGCCGCTTTGATCGAATTTTGTGCTCATCGGGGCTGGATTTGGACCACGCCGTTGACAGGGCCCGGCGACTTGCGCTCGCGTAACAGGCCGGATGTTCCGGTGCAACCCATCCCCGCGCCGAAGGCTCAGGGGTAAGGGCGCAGAAACGCCGCAATCGGCAGGTGTTAAACCTTCGATGGCCACTCGATCCAGACGAACCCGCTCCGCGCGCCGGCGCACCCGGCGCTATATCGGCATGCTCGTTTTGTTCGTCGTGCTGATCGGCGGCTGGAGCTGGCTCTGGCACTACGCCGCCGGCCAGGCGGAAGTCGCCATCGACGGCTGGCGCGCGCGCGAGGCCAAGTCCGGCCGGGTCTATACTTGCGGCTCGCAAAGCATCGGCGGCTATCCGTTCCGCATCGAGGTGAATTGCGACAAAGCCGCCGCGCTGTTCCACAGCAACCAGCCGCCGGTCGAGATCAAGACCAGCGGCATGTTGATCGCCGCGCAGATTTATCAGCCGAACTTGCTGATCACCGAATTCCAGGGCCCGCTGACCATCGCCGATCCGGGAAAATCGCCGAGCATCGTTGCCAATTGGAAGCTCGGCCAGTCGAGCGTGCGCGGTACGCCGTCGGCGCCGGAGCGCGTGTCGCTGGTGTTCGACGGCCCGGTGGTCGACCGCATCAACGGCGGCACGCGGGAGAACCTGTTGCACGCCAGGCGCATCGAAATCCACGGCCGCATCGTCGAAGGCTCCGCCGCCAGCTATCCGGTGATCGAGATCGTGACGCGGCTGACCCGGGCGGCGGCGCCCACCTTGCATCCGGCCGCATCGCATCCGATTGACGCCGACATTGCCGCGCTGCTGCGCGGGCTCAAAGATTTCTCGCCCAAGCCCTGGCCGGTGCGATTCCGTGAGATGCAGGCAGCGGGCGGGCGCATCGACATCACGCAGGCGCGCGTGCAGCAGGGCGAAACCATCGCGGTCGGCAGCGGCAGTCTGTCGCTCAATGCGAACGGCAGGCTGGACGGCCAGTTGCGCGTCACCGTCGCCGGGTTAGAGCCGTTCCTCGCCTCGATCAACGCAGAGCAGGCGGTGCAGGCTTCGCCGGACATGGACAAGGTCGCCGGCGCGCTCGACCGCCTGCTGCCCGGTCTCGGCGGGGTCGCGCGCCAGAAGGCGAGCAGCAATCTTTCGCTCGGCATCAATTTGCTCGGCGAGCAGACCACGCTGGAAGGCAAGCGCGCGGTCACGCTGCCGCTGCGATTCGATGACGGTTCGGTGTTTCTTGGGCCGATCAAATTCGGCAATACGCCGGCGCTGTTCTAGCGCATGACCCCGAAAAGTGGAATCCGGTTTCCCGCCTTCGCGAAGCCCGCTTCGGCGGGCGAAGGAAGGTCGGATAAGATCATGCGCAAAGAAAAACTCTAGTCTTCCGCCGCGTAAGGCTTCGGCAGCGGCTCGTGCGCCAGGCTCGGATGCGGGCGGCCGAAATCCGGTGCGGGCGAATCCTGGCCGATCTCGACGATGCCCTTGCGGATGGCGCGCGTGCGCTCAAAATGTTCGTACAGCGCCTCGCCGTCGCCGTTGCGGATCGCTTTGGTCAGCGCCGAGATGTCCTCGTTGAAGCGGCCGAGCATTTCCAGCACCGCGTCTTTGTTGGCGAGGAATACGTCGCGCCACATGGTCGGGTCGGAGGCCGCGATGCGGGTGAAATCGCGGAAGCCGCCGGCCGAAAATTTCAAAACCTCGGACCGCGTCACGTTCTGCATTTCGTCGGCGGTGCCGACGATGGTGTAGGCGATCAGATGCGGCAGATGGCTGGTGATGGCGAGCACCAGATCGTGGTGATCGGCGGCCATGGTCTCCACATTGGCACCGAGCAGGCGCCAGAACGCGGCGAGCTTGTCCACCGCCTTGGCGTCGGCGCCCGCGGGCGGTGTGAGGATGCACCAGCGGTTCACGAACAGTTCGGCAAAGCCCGCGTCGGGGCCGGAATATTCGGTTCCGGCCACGGGATGCGCCGGCACGAAATGCACATTCTTCGGCAGATGCGGGCCCATATCGCGAATGATGGAGCCCTTGACCGAGCCGACATCGGAAACAGTGGCACCGGGAGCAAGATGCGGGCCGATCTCCTTGGCCACCGCGCCACAGGCGCCGACCGGAATGCAGACGATCACCAGATCGGCGCCCGCGACCGCGGCGGCATTGGTTTCCACCACCTGATCGGCAAGCCCGAGCTCGGCCACGCGCTTGCGCGTAGCGGCTGAACGCGCCGTCGCCACGATCGAACGCACGGCGCCTTGCGCGCGGGCGGCGCGCGCGATCGAGGAGCCGATCAAACCGACGCCGATCAGCGCCAGGCGGTTGAATAGGGGCGCCGGTTTGCTCACGCCGCCTTCCCCAAAAATTCCGCGAGCGCCTTGACCATCAAACGGTTGGCTTCCTCGGTGCCGACGCTCATGCGCAGCGCATTCGGCAACTTATAGCCGGCGACCTGGCGCAGAATTAGGCCGCGCTTGGTCAGGAACGCATCGGCCTCCTTGGCGGTGCGGCCCTTGCTTTCGGGAAAGTGGATGAGCACGAAATTCGCCACGCTCGGCGTCACCGGCAAACCGAGCTTGCCGATTTCCTCGGTGAGCCAAGCCAGCCAGCGCGTGTTGTGCTCGCGCGAGCGTTCGACGTGGGCGGTGTCGCGGATCGCCGCGACACCGGCAGCGATCGCCGGCGCGTTGACGTTGAACGGCCCGCGAATGCGGTTGATCGCATCCACCACAGGCGCAGGGCCATACATCCAGCCGAGGCGGAGCGAGGCCAGCGCGTAGATCTTGGAGAAGGTGCGGCACATCACGACGTTTTCCGACGTGGCGACCAGCTCGATGCCGGACTCATAGTCGTTGCGCTGCACATATTCGGCATAGGCCGCGTCCAGCACGAGCAGCACATGCGGCGGCAAGTTCTTGTGCAGCCGCTTGACCTCATCGAACGGGATGTAGGTCCCGGTCGGATTGTTCGGATTGGCCAGGAACACCACTTTAGTCTTCGGCGTCACCGCCTTGAGCATGGCGTCGACATTGACGGTGTAATTCGTTTCTGGCGCCACGACCGGCTTTGCGCCGGCCCCGAGTGTCGCGATCGGATAGACCAGGAAGCCGTGGGTGGCGTGGATGGCCTCGTCGCCGTCGGTGAGGTAGGCGCGTGCAATCAAGTTGAGCAGGTCGTCGGAGCCCGCTCCGCAAACGATGCGCGCCGGGTCGAGACCAAAGGCGGTCCCGATCGCCTCGCGTAATTCGGAGGCCGAACCGTCCGGGTAGTCCTCCAGGTGCTCGCCGACCGCGCGATAGGCGGCAATGGCTTTGGGGCTAGGCCCCAACGGTGACTCGTTGGAGGAGAGCTTGAACACCTTGGCGATGCCGGGCGCGCTGCTCTTGCCCGGGATGTAGGGGGCAATGTCGAGCACGCCGGGGCGCGGTTGCGGTCGGTTGGCGGTCATCGGCAGTTTCCGAACGATCAGGTCTTACTTTTGTCTGCGCATGATCTTTTCCGAAAACCGGTTCCCACTTTTCGGGATCATGCGCTAGCGGCGGCAACCGTATAGCGGGTCGCGTGGCTTCCGACGAGGGCCGCCGAACGAACCGTGGCCCCGGCCTTGACCAGGGCCGCGCTGATCGCCTCCAGGGTCACGCCTTTCGGCAGCGTGATCAGCAAGGCGGCGCCGTCGAAGGCGCGGTCGGGCACGGCGATGAAATCCGCCAGCGCCGACAGCGCCTGTGCGGCTCCCGCGCCCCAGCCGGAAACGCGTACGCTCCACACCGCCGCTTCCGTCGCCATGGCGTCGGCGGTCACCCGCGAAATCACGAACACCGGCAAGGCGGCCGGATGGTCGGCGCGCTCGACGAAGGGCAGACGCGCGATGATCTTGGGCGCCGCATCGAATTCGAGCGCGCTCCACCAGGCGCCGGCCGACGGCACGGCAAAGGCCGGCACCAGGCCGAGATCGCCTTTCGAGGTCGACACCGCCGCCACCACCGCGGCGGCGCCCATATGCGCCACGAACGGAACCGTGAAGCCGAAATGGAAGCGGGCGGAATCGCGCATCAAGGCATCGCCCGCCGACAGGTCGGCATGCACCGAAAACGGCGCCTGCACGTAAGTGAAAGTCGAAATAATCACGCGCCAGATGCTCTCGGCGGTGTCGAGCGGCAGGATTCCTTTGTGCCGCTTGACCAGCCGGCGCATCATCTCGGCCTCGCGCGCCGGGCGGAACGCCGAGCCGGTCTCCTGGCTGCGCTTGACCGTGATCAGCCGGTCGATAATCTCGCCGCGCTCCATCAGGAGCTGATGCATCGTCTCGTCGATCCGGTCGATCTCCTTGCGCAGATCGTCCAGCGCGGGTGCTTGGGGTGGCTTGGTCATGGCGGCATTGATAGGAGGGCCAAGTCTTGAAATCAACAAAGCCCTGAAATCAATAAAGCCTTGAAATCAAAGAAAACGTTGACAGTAACCTGCTAGATTGACAGTTAGCCCCCTTCTACCTAAACGGCCCGCGACCCGGGAGGCGTTTTTTCCTGGGCCGCGGCGCGCCGGGAGCGCTAGGCGACATGGTCGAGGCCAATCTGAGCAGCCCGCGTGAAGCGGCGGACGCTCCGCGCGAGGCGGACCATCCGCATGAGTCGCTTATGGTGCGCTTCGGGCCCGACAAGCCGCTCAAGCTCGATGCCGGCGTTGAGCTCACGCCTTTCCAGATCGCCTACAAGACCTACGGCACGCTCAATGCCGAGCGCTCCAATGCCGTGCTGGTGTGCCACGCGCTCACCGGCGACCAGCACGTGGCCAGCCTGCATCCGGTCACCCAGAAATCGGGCTGGTGGGAAACCATGGTCGGTCCCGGCAAGCCGATCGACACCGAGCGCTATTTCGTGATCTGCCCGAACGTGGTGGGCGCCTGCATGGGCACCACCGGTCCGTCCTCGATCAATCCGAAGACCGGCAAGCCGTGGGGCCTGGAATTTCCCGTCATCACCATCCGCGACATGGTGCGCGCGCAGGCCATGCTGCTCGATCATCTCGGTATCGAAACGCTGTTCTCGGTGGCGGGCGGATCGATGGGCGGCATGCAGGTGCTGCAATGGGCGGCGAGCTATCCTGCCCGCGTGTTCTCGGCGTTGCCGATTGCCTGCGCCACCCGCCATTCGGCGCAGAACATCGCGTTCCACGAGGTCGGCCGGCAGGCAATCATGGCCGACCCGGAATGGCGCCGCGGCCGCTATGATCTGGAAGGCACTTTTCCGCGTCGCGGCCTCGCGGTCGCGCGCATGGGCGCGCATATCACCTACTTGTCCGATGTCGCGCTGCACCGGAAATTCGGCCGCAAGTTTCAGGATCGCGAGAATCCGACCTTTTCATTCGACGCGGATTTCGAGGTCGAATCCTACCTGCGCCATCAGGGCATTTCGTTCGTCGAGCGCTTCGACGCCAATTCCTATCTCTACCTCACGCGCGCCATGGACTATTTCGATCTCGCCGCCGACTACGACGGGGTGCTGGCGAAGGCCTTCAAGGGCACGCCCACGCGCTTTTGTGTTATTTCGTTCACCAGCGACTGGCTGTTCCCGACCTCGGAATCGCGCGCCATCGTGCATGCGCTCAATGCTTCAAGCGCGCGCGTCTCGTTCGCCGAGATCGTCACCGACAAGGGCCACGACGCCTTCCTGCTCGAGGAGCCGGAATTGTTCGGCATTGTGCGCGGCTTCCTCGACGGCGCCGGCAAGGCGCGTGGCCTTGCGGCGAAGAGCTGACGCCATGAGCACGCGCGCCGAACCCAATCTCACGGTCGCCAACATCCCGCGCACGCCGGGTGGCGCCCGCGTCGACCTGGTGCTGATGGCCGAAATGGTTGAGCGCGGCGCCAAGGTGCTCGACGTCGGCTGCGGCGACGGCGAGTTGCTGCGGCTGCTCGGCGAGAGCCGCGGCGTCGACGGGCGCGGCATCGAACTCTCGCGCGAGGGCGTCAACGAATGCGTGGCCAAGGGGCTCGCCGTGATCCAGGGCGACGCCGACACCGACTTGGCCGACTATCCGGACGATGCCTTCGATTACGTGATCCTGTCGCAGACGCTGCAGGCCACGCGCCATCCGCGCGTGGTGCTCGAGCACATGCTGCGCATCGGCCGGCGCGCCGTGGTGTCGTTTCCGAATTTCGGCCACTGGCAGGTGCGGCTGCAACTGCTGTTCGCCGGGCATATGCCGCAGACCGATATCCTGCCGTACAGCTGGTACGACACGCCCAACATCCACCACTGCACCATCAAGGATTTCCGCCAGCTCTGCACCGCCATCGGGGTGAAGATGGAGAAGGCGGTGGCGCTCAACGCCTGGGGCTCGCCGTTGCGGCTCAACGCGCCCTGGTGGTTCTGGAACCTGTTCGGCGAGCAGGCGGTGTTTCTGCTCAGCCGCAAGGGCTGAGCGCACGGCCATTGCGTTGTCGTGGGCGTCGCCTAATTGCTGCACTGCAACTTAATTTTGCTGCACCTGCGTAATGACTTCAGCGATAAGTATATGAGCGAAGTTTTCTTGTATTCATTTATATTTCAAAGTATGTTGTAAAAAATTATACGTATAATTTCTTCGCCATAAGTTTTAATAGGTAATGCAAGCTATGAAAACCACCAAATTACCTTTGGATGATCATGATATTGCCACATCAGAACGGCGTTTATGCCCCTGCATTCGATGCTGATTCTGTCGGTATTGGGTGCATTGCTTTGATTACAAGGGGACTAGACCTAATGAGACTTATCCAGAAACGGGCAACAATTCTGTTGTGTTCGGTGGCGGTTGCGGCATTTGCAACGTCAGCCTTCGCAAGACCCGTCCATCACCATCGGCACGCTGTCGCGGCCGTCGCGCAGACCGCGGCGCCATCGCAACAGACCGGTGCCGATCGCGACATGCGTTATCCGTCAAATGCGACCCAAGAAGCCACTGACCAAACGGCCGCCGACACCACCGGCCGCCGCCGCCGTCATGGCCGCCAATCGCTGGCCGACGCACGCGCGCAAGCGCAGTCGCATGCAAACTCCGCCTTTGGCGGCGTCACCAACGACGCGCTGGTGTCCGAGGCGCGCAAGTATATCGGCAGCAACCCAACCGGGCGCGGCAGCCTATGGTGCGGCGCCTTCATGGACCTGGTGCTCAAGCGCACCGGCCACGCCGGCGGCGGCAACCTCGCCAGTGCCTATGCGCGTTACGGCACGCGCGTTTCCGGCCCGCAGGTCGGCGCCATTGCGGTGATGGGCCGCCACGGCGGCGGCCATGTCGGCGTGGTCAGCGGCATCGATGCCAACGGCAATCCGATCATCATCTCGGGCAACCACAATCATACGACAGCGGAATCCGTCTACCCGCGTGGGCGGATCGCGGCTTACGTGCTGCCCGGCGGCTGAACCTGCGCCGAGCGCGATACCGCAAAATGCAAAACGGCCGGCTCTATCCGCCGGCCGTTTCGTTAGCGCATGATCCCGAAAAGTGGGAACCGGTTTTCGGATAAGATCATGCGCAAATGATCGTATCGCCAACTGCGATCTCGCCGGTGCCAATGACTTCGGCATAGACCCCGCAGTCGGCATGGCCGAAATTATCCATGAGCGTGCGCGGAACGGCCACGTCGCGAATACCGGTGTCGGGATCGACCTCGGTGGCCGCGCAACGCTGGATGCGCTTGACCGCTTTGAGCCGGGCGCCGCCGACCGTAATTTCGCGATCGAGCAGGCCGAACTCATGCCAGGCCGGCCAGCCGCTGACATAGATATTGCCGCGAAAACGCAAGGGATTGACCGGCGCTCCCGCCGCGGTCTCCACCGCCGCCACCGAGGCGAGGTTAATGATGGAGACCACTTTCTTCGCCACATCCGAGAAACTGTGGCCCTCACCGAACAGCACCTTGGGTGGCCCGCGCAATTCCTTCGGCATGAAGCGGCGGAAGAACGCTTCGATCGCCAGCCGCCCGTCCTTGCTGCGCAGGTCGCCGCGTGCCGCCGCGCGGCCTTCCCATTGGATCGACAGCGTATGGCTCGCCTCGTCATAGTCGGTGTGCAGCGCGGCCAGCCGCTCATTGCGCATCAGCATCAGGAAGCGCTGCTTGGGGAAATAGGCAGGCCGCGCCGGGTCGAAGCCGCTGGGGCCGTTCTCGATGGCATAGAGCCGGTCGGCCGGCAGGGTTTCGCCGGCCGATAGCGTGACGCGCGCCAGCCGCTGGGGCGAAAGCCCTTTCACCGGGTAGCGGTAGATGGCGTCGATCCGGGCTTGGTTTGTCATTGATTTTTGGGCACTTTCCAGGCCGCCGAGCGGTTGGGTCCGGTGACCTATATCAAGCGGACGGGCTCTTCAAACTGGAATAATGACACCCACATAATGCCGGGGCGGGCCGCCTAAGGGGACCCGCTTTAATTCGGTGCCATAATGGACCGACGGAGTTGAGCCATGAATTTCGAGAAATACACCGACCGCGCCCGCGGTTTCGTGCAATCCGCCCAATCGATGGCCCTGCGCGAGGGCCATCAGCAATTCGCTCCCGAACATTTGCTCAAGGTCCTGCTCGACGACCCGGAAGGGCTGGCGGCCGGCCTGATCGACCGCTCCGGCGGCAATTCCCGCCAGGCTTTGAAGGCGGTCGAAGCGGCGCTCGGCAAGATTCCGAAAGTGTCCGGAGCCGGCGCCGGCCAGATTTATCTCAGCCCGGCGACCGCCCGCGTTTTCGCCGCCGCCGAAAAGGCCGGCGAGAAGGCCGGCGACAGTTTCGTGACCGTCGAGCGTCTGCTGCTCGCTCTCTCACTGGAGAAGGACAGCGAAGCAGGTAAAATTCTTAGCTTAGCCGGCGTGACGCCGCAGAACCTCAACGCCGCCATCGAGGCGCTGCGCAAGGGACGCACGGCGGATTCGTCGTCTGCCGAGAACGCCTATGACGCGCTGAAGAAATATGCGCGGGATCTGACGGACGCAGCACGCGCGGGCAAGCTCGATCCGGTGATCGGCCGCGACGAGGAAATCCGCCGCACCATCCAGGTGCTGTCGCGCCGCACCAAGAACAATCCGGTGCTGATCGGCGAGCCCGGCGTCGGTAAGACCGCGATCGTCGAAGGCCTGGCGCTGCGCATCGTCAATGGCGATGTGCCGGAAAGTCTACAGGACAAGAAGCTGCTGGCGCTCGACCTCGGCGCGCTGATCGCCGGCGCCAAATATCGCGGCGAGTTTGAGGAGCGGCTGAAGGCCGTGCTGAACGAGGTGACGTCGTCGGACGGCGGCATCATCCTGTTCATCGACGAGATGCACACGCTGGTCGGCGCCGGCAAGGCCGACGGCGCCATGGACGCCTCCAACCTGCTCAAGCCGGCGCTGGCGCGCGGCGAGCTGCACTGCATCGGCGCCACCACGCTCGACGAATACAAGAAGCATGTGGAGAAGGACGCAGCATTGGCGCGGCGCTTCCAGCCGGTCTTTGTCGACGAGCCGTCGGTCGAGGACACCATCTCCATCCTGCGCGGCCTGAAAGACAAATACGAGCAGCATCACGGCGTGCGTATTTCCGATTCGGCGATCGTCGCGGCGGCGACCCTGTCGCATCGCTACATCACCGACCGCTTCCTGCCCGACAAGGCGATCGATCTGATCGACGAGGCGGGAGCGCGGCTGAAGATGCAGGTCGATTCCAAGCCGGAAGAGCTCGATTCGATCGACCGCGAAATCGTGCGGCTGAAGATCGAACAGGAGGCGCTGAAGAAGGAAAGCGATCCCGGCTCCAAGGATCGCCTCAAGCGCCTGGAAGGCGAGTTGAAAGAGCTCGAAAAGAAATCCGCCGATATCACCAGCCGCTGGAAAGCGGAAAAGGAAAAGCTGTCGGACGCGCAGAAGCTCAAGACCGAGCTCGACCAATTGCGCGCCGAGCTCGCCAATGCGCAGCGCCGCGGCGAATACCAGCGCGCCGGCGAATTGGCCTATGGCCGCATTCCCGAGCTGGAGAAGAAGCTCACGGCGATCGAGGCCACCGATGCCAAGCGCGGCGCCATGGTCGAGGAGACTGTGACCGCCGATCACGTGGCGGGCGTGGTCTCGCGCTGGACCGGCGTGCCGGTCGACCGCATGCTCGAAGGCGAGAAGGACAAGCTGCTGCGCATGGAAGACGAGCTGGCCAAGCGCGTCATCGGCCAGAAGGAGGCGGTGCAGGCAGTCTCGACCGCGGTGCGGCGCGCGCGCGCCGGCTTGCAGGACCCGCACCGACCGATCGGCTCGTTCATGTTCCTGGGGCCTACTGGCGTCGGCAAGACCGAGTTGACCAAGGCGCTGGCGGCCTATCTGTTCGATGACGAGAACGCGCTGATCCGCATCGACATGTCCGAGTACATGGAAAAGCACTCGGTCGCGCGGCTGATCGGCGCTCCGCCGGGCTATGTCGGCTACGAGGAGGGCGGCGCGCTCACCGAAGCGGTGCGGCGGCGGCCCTATCAGGTGATCCTGTTCGACGAGATCGAGAAGGCGCATCCGGATGTGTTCAACATTCTCTTGCAAGTGCTCGACGACGGCCGGCTCACCGACGGGCAGGGCCACACCGTCGACTTCCGCAATACCTTGATCGTGATGACCTCGAATCTCGGCGCCGATTTCCTGGTCAACCAGCCGGAAGGCCAGGACACAGATGCTGTCAGGGATCAGGTCATGGGCGTCGTGCGCGCGGCGTTCCGGCCCGAATTCCTCAACCGCATCGACGAGATCATCCTGTTCCACCGGCTCAAGAAGTCGGAAATGACCCGCATCGTCGACATCCAGATGACGCGGCTGCAGAAGCTGCTGGATGATCGCAAGATCACGATCACGCTCGACGCCGGCGCGCGCGAGTGGCTGGCCGAGAAGGGCTGGGATCCGGCCTACGGGGCGCGGCCCTTGAAGCGCGTGATCCAGAAGTCGGTGCAGGACCCGCTCGCCGAGATGATCCTCGCCGGCTCGATCAAGGACGGCGAGAAGGTCACCGTCTCCGCCGGCAAGCAGGGCCTCACCTTCAACGGCAAGCTCGCGCAGGCGGCGTAAGTGTTACGCCGCTCATTCCCGCGCAAGCGGGAATCCAGGGTCAAGATCGCAGGAAAACTGGGTCCCCGCTTTCGCGGGGACGAGCGGTGAGGTTTACCGCCCGGCCGGCGCGCTCGAGGCCACGCGCGCGGGCTTGCGCGCCATGATGCCGTCGAGCCGTTCGCGCTCCTGATCGAAGCTCGCCAGCAGCGGGCCTTCCAGCACGCGGCCGCGCGGCAGTTTGATGCGCATCGGGTCGACGAAGCGGCCATTGACCAGAATTTCGTAGTGCAGGTGCGTGCCTGTCGACAGTCCGGTGGAGCCGACGAAGCCGATCACCTGGCCTTGCCGCACGCGCTTGCCTTCCTCGACGCCGCGCGCAAACGCGCTCATGTGGCCGTAGGCGGTCTCGTAGCCGTTGGTGTGGCGGACGCGGATATATTTTCCGTAGCCGGACTCCCAGCCTTCCTTCTCGATCGTGCCGTTGCCGGAGGCATAGATCGGCGTGCCGGTCGGCGCCGCCCAGTCAACGCCGGTATGCATCTTGGTGTAACCGAGGATCGGATGCCGGCGGATGCCGAAGCCGGAGCGCATGATGCCGGCCATCACCGGCTTGCGCACCAGGAACTTCTTCGCGCTCTTTCCGCCCTCATCGTAATAATCGACGATGCCGTCATCGGGCGACTGGAAGCGGTAGAACTTCTTGGCTTCGCCGCCGACGGTGAGCGCGGCGAACAGCACGTCGTTGCGGCTGTCGGGGAGCGGCGTCTCGTCTTCGCCGGCGAAAAGCACTTCGAAGGAATCGCCGGGCTGCACCTTGCGCTGGAAATCGACGTCGTAAGAGTAGATGCGGACCAGGTCTTCGATGATCGGGCGCGGAATCTGGTTGCGTAGCGCGGTCTCGTAGACGCTTTGATAGAGCGTCACGCCGGAGGCGTCGTTTTCGTCGTTGTTTTCTTCGGCATTGTCGGCCACGTCGTTGCCGACGTGCCGGACGTCGACCGAAACGTATTTGCCGGTATCGGACAGCGCCACCACCGCGTCGATCGACGTGTCGTTGGCGAGGATGAGGCGGATCGGCTGCAGACGCTGACCGCCGGGCATCTGCGCCATCAGAAGCCGCAGTTTCTGGCCTTCCTTGATACCGCCGTCGCGGCTGCGCGGTCCGAGCACATTGGCGATCGCGGCGATTTCTTCCGGCGTGGCGCCCTGATCGCGCAATATGGTCGCGATGGTGTCGCCCTTCTTGGCCACGATCACGCGCTCGTTGAAGGCATTGCCGCCGGTCGTCTCGTTGGTGGTCTTCGGCAGCAGCGTGATGTTCTCAGGCACGATGCGCGCTTCGAAGCCGGCGTAAGGGTCGGTCGTGGCCTCGCCGGCATAGGCCAGCTTGATGCCGGTGATGTTGGCCGCGATCGGGAGATTTTTGGCGGCCTTATCGCTCCATTCGGCGGCCTCGCGCACGCGCTCAATGACCTCGTCATTCGGCGTGAGCACCGCAATCTTGAGCTTCGGCAATATCGGCGACAGGTCGCGCATCACGAAAGCAACCTCGGCGTCGGGTTCGGCCGTCGGCGCGTCGTCGGCCGTGGCGGCGGTGCCACCGGGCGCGGACTCGGCGAGCAGGCGTTGCGGATTGAACGGCGGGATCCCGGCGGAGAGATCGGAGACGGTGAGCGACAGATTGCCGGCGATGCGCACGAAGGGGCGCACGCGCACGACCTCATGATTGCCGACCCGCGTCATGGTGGAGACGCGGATCACCTGGCGGGCGAATGAAGGCTCTTCCGCGGTCGGCAGCCGGTCGCTCTTGCGCGATGCGCCGAGCCGGTCGGCGCCGACGCCGAGCGCGCCGCGCAGCGCCACCTCGACCCGTTCGGGCAGCGAAGCAAAATTGGTCTCGCCGTCGAGCGATGTGAAAACGGCGCCGCCCATCAGAGCAGCGCCGCACAGGGCGGTCAGAATCGTGCCGGCAAACCACTGCACCGAAACGCGGCGGCGATCGACGAAGCCGCTATTGCCGCCGTCGACCGACAGCGGCGGCTCGTTGCCGAGCTCGATGGCCTCGGCCCGCCTCGATCGATATGCGCCGCGCGACCGTGTTTGGTCCAAGCTCGCCGTCCCCTGCGCCTTTGATCGAAGGTGGCTTGCCGCAACCAAATTTTCCCCGGTCACCGTCGGCAGGCCGCTGAATCAAGGCCGTCACGATGCCGGTTGGCCCATGGCCCGTCAATGACGGCCCTTGCAGCCCGGTTAATTTGGTCGAAGCACGGTGGCTGGATGCCCCCGCTAGCGATTCCATCCCTCGAGTCGAACGCGGCCCAAGGACGGCCCATGAATATGGCCTCAGTGCGGCGCGGCAGGCCTTAAATTTCCGTTTCCAGGAGGCCCCGGAAGCCCAATTGCGGCAGGCGGAATTGGGCTTTGGGAGGGTCAATAATACTGGCCCATTCCGGTTGACAATCCGCGGGGTCGAAGCCTATATACCCGTTCTTGGCGCGCCGTCCGCTTACGGCGCGATTGCGCGCCTCTGAAGCTCCTCACTGGAATAGTGAACGGTATCCGATTGTACTCGGATGCACGGGCTTCGACGGCTCCCCGTTTCACCGGGGGGTGGGACCGCCATGGTTCCCGGGCTGTTTGAAAAGTGAATCGGAAGAAAGAGAAACGTGGACGGCGGGGTCCTTGCGGGCCGCTCTCTCGTGGAGAAGCAATTCTTCAAGAGAAGTGGCTTTGGAAGAGACTTCGGCGGTTCACGTTTAAGGTACATCGCTGATTTTTTGGATTTTCGGGCGCAAGCCCGAAGGTGCAATCGATCAGTGGGTGGACCTCGTCAATGTGACGGCGCTACCCAGCGTCGTCACTGCGCAAACGTGACCTGCCGGGATAAAAATCTCATCCAACTTGAGAGTTTGATCCTGGCTCAGAGCGAACGCTGGCGGCAGGCCTAACACATGCAAGTCGAGCGCCCGTAGCAATACGGGAGCGGCAGACGGGAGAGTAACACGTGGGAACGCGCCCTTCGGTTCGGAATAACTCAGGGAAACTTGAGCTAATACCGGATACGCCCTTACGGGGAAAGATTTATTGCCGAAGGAACGGCCCGCGTCCGATTAGCTTGTTGGTGAGGTAATGGCTCACCAAGGCGACGATCGGTAGCTGGTCTGAGAGGATGACCAGCCTCACTGGGACTGAGACACGGCCCAGACTCCTACGGGAGGCAGCAGTGGGGAATATTGGACAATGGGCGCAAGCCTGATCCAGCCATGCCGCGTGGGTGATGAAGGCCCTAGGGTTGTAAAGCCCTTTCGGCGGGGAAGATAATGACGGTACCCGCAGAAGAAGCCCCGGCTAACTTCGTGCCAGCAGCCGCGGTAATACGAAGGGGGCTAGCGTTGCTCGGAATTACTGGGCGTAAAGCGCACGTAGGCGGCTTTTTAAGTCGGAGGTGAAATCCTGGAGCTCAACTCCAGAACTGCCTTCGATACTGGAGAGCTCGAGTTCGGGAGAGGTGAGTGGAACTGCGAGTGTAGAGGTGAAATTCGTAGATATTCGCAAGAACACCAGTGGCGAAGGCGGCTCACTGGCCCGATACTGACGCTGAGGTGCGAAAGCGTGGGGAGCAAACAGGATTAGATACCCTGGTAGTCCACGCTGTAAACGATGGATGCTAGCCGTTGGCGAGCTTGCTCGTCAGTGGCGCAGCTAACGCTTTAAGCATCCCGCCTGGGGAGTACGGTCGCAAGATTAAAACTCAAAGGAATTGACGGGGGCCCGCACAAGCGGTGGAGCATGTGGTTCAATTCGAAGCAACGCGAAGAACCTTACCAACTTTTGACATGTCCCGTATGGATTTCAGAGATGAGATCCTTCAGTTCGGCTGGCGGGAACACAGGTGCTGCATGGCTGTCGTCAGCTCGTGTCGTGAGATGTTGGGTTAAGTCCCGCAACGAGCGCAACCCTCGGCCTTAGTTGCCATCATTTAGTTGGGCACTCTAAGGCGACTGCCGGTGATAAGCCGGAGGAAGGTGGGGATGACGTCAAGTCCTCATGGCCCTTACAGGTTGGGCTACACACGTGCTACAATGGCGGTGACAGAGGGACGCAAAAGGGCAACCTTTCGCAAATCTCAAAAAACCGTCTCAGTTCGGATTGGGGTCTGCAACTCGACCCCATGAAGTTGGAATCGCTAGTAATCGCAGATCAGCACGCTGCGGTGAATACGTTCCCGGGCCTTGTACACACCGCCCGTCACACCATGGGAGTTGGCTTTACCTGAAGACGGTGCGCTAACCGCAAGGAAGCAGCCGGCCACGGTAGGGTCAGCGACTGGGGTGAAGTCGTAACAAGGTAGCCGTAGGGGAACCTGCGGCTGGATCACCTCCTTTCTAAGGACGATCCTTCAGATGCACGCATCCGCGTGCCGCTATCGGATCTCTTAGGAACATCAGGGTATGTCAGTTTCAGGATTGGCATGCCTATTTGCGGGACTTCGCCGTCTACGTTTCTCTTTCTTCTCGGACGAGCCCACGCTATCCATAGGTCGTTGGAGCATCCATTGCCCGCCGTCCTTAAGACAGCGCGGGTCAAGCGTGTGCTCTGGGCCTGTAGCTCAGTTGGTTAGAGCGCGCGCTTGATAAGCGTGAGGTCGGAAGTTCAAATCTTCCCAGGCCCACCAACCTTCGAACCGCGAAGGTTGCCCGCCGAAGCTTCAGCGAAGGCGGGCGCCCACCGCAGTGCGGGGCCATAGCTCAGTTGGGAGAGCGCCTGCTTTGCAAGCAGGAGGTCGTCGGTTCGATCCCGTCTGGCTCCACCAGCGGTGATCCTGTCGGCCTAAGTTCTTTCGACCGCAACACTCGTCCGTGAATGAGCCTTATGGCTCGTCCGTAAACATGAATCCGCGCGTGCGATATGTGCCCTTCAATGGGCGCCATTGCGTCGCGCGTGTTGTCTGACATCGTGAAGAGGAGATCGTTCCGAGCGAACGTGAGCGGCTAAAGGCCGTGACGTTCGCGCGCTCCTAATGACGTGTTCGGCTTTGGCCATCATCCATCGGCCGTAAGTCGCGCATGTTCATGTCGGTGAAGCTTGACCGCCTCGCCGTCGGTTCGATCTTGAAGCAAGAAGAGGTCTTTCTAAATCAGTGTTCGATCGGTGCGAATGCAAATTCGTATCCGGCCATCGGCCGTTACATATCTTGTTGCGGGAATTCGCCGAGAATTCCAACAACGAACGGACGATGGATGGGCATTGATAATGAGAGTAATCAAGTGTGATAAGGGCATTTGGTGGATGCCTTGGCGCTGAGAGGCGATGAAGGACGTACTACGCTGCGATAAGCCGCGAGGAGCTGCGAAGAAGCTTTGATCCGCGGATTTCCGAATGGGGAAACCCACCTTCGATAACGGAATTCTGAATCTCTTACTCGCGAGAGTGAGGGGTTTGGATTTCCGTTATCAAATGAAGGAATAGAACCTCTGAATAAAATAGGAGGTTTTAAGCTAACCCGGAGAACTGAAACATCTCAGTACCCGGAGGAAAGGACATCAACCGAGACTCCGCTAGTAGTGGCGAGCGAACGCGGACTAGGCCAGTGATAATCCCGAGACAACCGGAAGCGTCTGGAACGACGCGCCTTAGCGGGTGACAGCCCCGTACGGGTAATGCGAAGGATTATCCTCGAGTAAGGCGGGACACGTGAAATCCTGTCTGAACATGGGGGGACCACCCTCCAAGCCTAAGTACTCCTCAGCGACCGATAGCGAACTAGTACCGTGAGGGAAAGGTGAAAAGCACCCCGACGAGGGGAGTGAAAGAGACCTGAAACCGAATGCCTACAAACAGATGGAGCTCAAGGTTCGTCCTGAGTGACATCGTACCTTTTGTATAATGGGCCAGCGACTTAATTTGACGAGCAAGCTTAAGCCGATAGGCGTA
>CABECD010000402.1_pt1 | contig 21821 bp, 22 predicted proteins | sample 3132731 | NCBI WGS metagenome assembly CABECD01 (sample SAMEA5534347, study PRJEB31848) | metagenome | biome: tundra; feature: field; material: soil | place: USA | collected 2013-05 | depth 0.45 m | reverse complement strand
AACGCCATGGTCATCTCGAACAGGTCCTTCGACATCGAGCGGAAGGCGTCGAGAATCTGGAAGGTGAAGGCGGGCAGGGTGGTCATCACCATGATGAACAGCACGCGAAATTCGATGCCGTGAAACCAGATGATGGCGAATACCACCCAGGACAGCGCCGGAATGCCTTGGAAAAACGTGAGCACCGGCGCAATGAAATTCTCCGCCGTCTTCGACTGCCCGATCACCAGCGCCAGAATGCTACCCAGGATGAAGGCGCCGAACAGGCCGCCGAAGATGCGTCCGGCGGTGAGCAGCACGTCCACCAAGAGCGAGCCGGTGATCAGCACCTCGATGGTGCGCGAAATGATCTCAGGCACCGGCGGGAACAGATAGTGCGGAAAAACGTAAGACAAAATCTGCCAGCCCGCCGCCAGCACGACCATGCCGGCGGCGGCTTGCAGGACGCGCATGGTGCGCGAGTTCGTCATTTCATCGGCTTGGCGTAGATCGTGTTGTTCGACGGCATCGTCTTGAAATAGCCGACGTCGACGCCGGCCTTATAGACGGCATCAATCTGCTTGGCGACCTCGCCCGCTGGCACCACGCTCATGCCGAGCCGGTCGTTGGCCTTGATCAGCGACACCAGCGCGGCGCGATCCTCCGGCGTCGATTTCGGCGCGATCAGAGCCGCCGCTTCCTCCGGATTTTTGGCGATGAACTCGCCCGCCTCCTTGTAGGTCGCATAGAGTTTCGGGATCAATGCCTGGTTGGCCGCGATCCAATCGTCATGGGCGGCGACGCCGAGATAGGGAATGCGCTCGCCGCCGGCAAAGCTCTTCCAGGTCTTGTTGATGCCGGTGTCGATCATCCGAATGTCGGGCTTTTTCGTCTTCAGCAGGGTATAGGCCGGCTCCCAAAGCTGGATCGCATCGGCGCGGTCGGCCAGCGCATAGCCGACCAGGCCGGGCGGCGCGGTGTTGACCACCTGCACCTTGGAGACGTCCACGCCGAGCTTCTTGGCGAAGAATTCGAACATCACGAAATTGGTGGTCGAACCGGCGGCGGCGAGCTGCTTGCCTTCGAGGTCCTTGAGCGTCTTGATCTCCGGCCGCGAGGTGACGACCGTGCCCCAGAAGTCGAACAGGTTGAACAGGTACTTCACTTTCACGCCGCGCGCGTCGGCCAGGCCGACCGTGAGCACCGCCGCGCTGCCGCCGACTTTGAACTCGCCGGAATTGAACTGCGTCGTATAGGCATCGGGCGGCCGCTCGACGAATTCGATGTCGAGCCCGTGCGCGGCGTCCATCTTCTTGGCCTTGATCACCGGCGGCATGAAGGCGCCGAGCGAGGGAAAGCCGAACACCACGATGGTGACCTTGGCCGATGTTTGTGAGGCGGCGGGAACGGGGCTTAGCGCCACCAAGGCGAGCGCCGCGAGGGCGCAGCCGGCGGCACGCATCAGTGCGGATAATCTTGTCATCTGATCCTCCCTAGCATCGAGTGTCTCGATTGTTGTGCGTCGTTTCTTGTTATGGCTGCGCGAGCGATGCCGCGGTAACTTCGCGCCGCAGCGAGGTAAAAAACTGCTTGACCAGATGTTTCGCGACGCCCTTCAGGATGCGCTGGCCGACGCCGGCGACCAGACCGCCGATTTCGCCCTCGCCACTATAGCGCATCGCGGTTCCGCCGTTCTGGGCGCTGAGCGCAAAGGTCGCTGAGCCGCTGCCGTGCCCGAGCGTGCCGGAGCCGGAGACGGCGACGTTGCATTGCGCGGGCGGCGTCTTTTCCGACAGCGAAATCTCGCCCTCGAAGCTGCCGCCGACCGAGGCGACCTTCAGATTGAGAATGAGTTTGAAGCGGTCGCCGCCTTCAGGGATCATATCCTTACAGCCGGGAATGCATTTCTTGAGCACCGCCGGATCGTTGAGCGCGCTCCACAGCGTCTCGATCGGGACTTCGAAATTTTCCTCGCCGCCGATGTCGAGCTTCATGGTTTGCTCATGCGATCTTGAACAGCCGTGCCGCCAAGGCGCCGTTGAGCGACGCCGTCTGCGCCGGCGACAGGCCGGCCTCAGCGACGATCTTCAGCGGCTCGCTATCGCCAATCGGGAACGGCATGTCGGAGCCCATCATCAGGCGCTCGGTTCCCAGTATCTCGATCACGAATTTCAGCACGCGCGCGTCGTGCAGGATGGTGTCGGTGTAGATAGCGCCAAGCGCGGCGACCGGGTCGCCGATGCCGGGCGTGATCGCGTAATTGCGCTTGAGCCGTCCGAGCACGAAGGGCAGGGCGGCGGCACCCATCGGCGCGAAGAATTTCGCGTTTTTGTAGCGCGCGACATGGCCGGCGCTTATCAGCCGCGCCAGTGCCACCGCCGCGTCGGTGATGCGGCCGAGCCCATTGGCGAGGCCGAAATCGTTCACCCGCACGTCGCCGGCATCGAAGCTCGGATGGATGTGGATCAGCGCGCCGGTCTCGTCCGCCGCCTGCCAGAACGGATCGAGATCGGCATGATCGAGCGTGCTGCCGATCCCGCGCGGCAGCGTGCCGATCATGGCGCCGGGGAAACCCGCCGCTATCGCCGCCTTCAGTACGCCGGCGGCGCGCGCGCCATCGCCCAGTGGCACGGTCGCCAACGGCACGAAGCGCGGCTCGGCTTTGGCCGCGGCCAGCAATGCGTCGTTGGCGAGCCGGCTCCAGGCCTCGCTTTCCGCGCCCGGCAGCTCATAGCCGAACATGTCGACCCAACCGCCGACAACCTGCTTGTCGATGCCCTGCTTGGCCATCCAGGCCACGCGGCCTGCGATATCCGACAGCGGCTTGGACACCGGCCGCGTCGGCTTGCCGCCGGCAAAGGCCAGCACCAGGCTGCCGCCATCCTCGATCAGCCGCACATTGGGAAACTTCGCGGTATTCTTGCGGATCGCGGCCAGCAATTCAGGCGGCACCAGGTGCGCGTGGCAATCGACGATCATTCAGTTGTCCTTTTTGGCGCGCGCCTCGGCGATCAGATCGCCCAGCTTCGACAGTTTCAGCGGCAACGTGTTGATGGAAACGCCCAGCGGCTTGAGCGCGTCGTTGACCGCATTGGCCACCGCGGCGGGCGCGCCCAGATAGCCGGATTCGCCCGAGCCCTTTTGTCCGAGCACGGTGTTGGGCGACGGCGTGACGTGTTGGATGATCTCGACCGCCGGCACCTCATGCGAGGACGGCAGCAGATAATCCATGAAGCTCTGCGCCATCAATTGGCCTTCGCCGTCATAGGCGAATTCCTCGTACAGCGCCGCGCCGATGCCGTGCGCGATGCCGCCCATGGTCATGCCGCGCACGATCTTCGGATTGATCACGGTGCCGCAATCGTGCCCGACCCGGTAGCGCAGGATTTCCGGCGTGCCGAGATCGGGATCGATGGCGAGCAGGATCAAATGAAACTCGAACGAGAAGCAGGGATACATCTGCACGCGCCCGTCCGGCGTCGGCAGCATGCCGCCGGTCGGCACCTGCATCACGTGGCTCACCGCCAGGCCGGGCTCGAGCCCGTCCGGCATGCGGTGATAATTGCGGAAGGCGATCTGCACCAGGTCGCCCCATGAGCGTTTGTTTTGCGGCGCGTCGCGGTCGCTCACGATGCCGTCTTTGTACACCGCGCGTTCGAGCGGAATGCCGAGGTCATGCGCGCCAATGGCAGTGAGCTTGGTCTTGAGTTTGTGCGCCGCGTGGAACGCCGCGCCGCCCAGCATGATCGCCATGCGGCTGCCGACCGGCGTGCCGCTTGGCAATGAGTTGAGCGAATCCGGCCGCGTCACGCGAATGCTATCGGGATCGACCTGCAATACCTCGCCGATCACGGTGCCAAGCAGCGTCTCGTGACCCTGGCCGGAGGAGGTGGTGTGCATGCTGGCGGTGATGGTGCCCATGCCGTCCACATTGATGCGGCAGGAATCCATGAAGGTAGAGGTGGTGATCGCCGGGTTGAGCAGCGCCTCGAAGGTGGCGTTGCCGCCGCTCGGCTCCAGGCAGGCGGCGATGCCGATGCCGGCGAGCTTGCCGTCGGCGCGCAGACGGTCGCGCTCCTTCTTCAAGTCCTCGTAGCTGGTATTGGCCAGCACTTTGTCGATCACGGTGTGATAATCGCCGCTGTCGTAAGTGGTGCCGCTCGGGATAGTGTAGGGGAATTCCTCGCGCCGGATCATGTTGCGGCGGCGAATTTCCAGCCGGTCGAGGCCGAGCGCGTTCGCCACCTCGTCCATGGTGCGCTCGAGCGCCAGATTGGTCGGCCCCTGGCCGAAGCCGCGCACCGCCTCCTGCGTGGTCTTGTTGGTCACCACGGCAACCGCGCGATACTGCACGCTTTTGATCTTGTACGGGCCGACGATGGCACCGATCGGCTTGCCGAGCTGGAACGGCGAACGACCGGCATAGGCGCCGACATTCTCCAGCGCGCGCATCTTCATCGAGCGCACAATGCCGTTGTCGTCGAACGCGACCTCCACGTCGAACAGCCGCTCCGGCCCATGGGCGTCGCCGCCGCGCATGTTCTCCAGCCGGTCCTCGATCAGCCGCACCGGAAAGCCGAGCCGGCGCGTGAGGTAGCCGCAGAGCACGGTGTGCTTGATGCCGCGCTTGACGCCGTAGCTGCCGCCCACGTCTACGTCGTGATGCACGCGCACCGATGTCACCGGAATCTTCAGCGCGATGCTGATCTGGTCGGCGTAACGTGGCATCTGGATCGAGGCATAGACGTCGAGCATCTCGCGCCAGGGGTCCCAGCTCGCAGCCACGCCGAAGGTCTCGATCGGCACCGTGGCGCTGCGGCCCCATTTCACCCGCAGCGAGAGATGGCGCGGGCTGTCCTTGAAATCCTGCTCGACCTCGCCCCAGACGAAGGTCTTGTCGAGCAGCACGTTGGAGCCGTGCGCCTGGTGCACCAGCACGGCGCCGGCTTGAATCGCCTGTTCGGCGTCGAGCACGAAGGGCAGCTTCTCGTAGGTGATCCTGATTTTCTCCGCCGCGTCTTCGGCGAGCGCACGAGTATCGGCAACCACGGCCGCGACCCATTCGCCGGCATAGCGCGCGACAGCGGTCGCCAGCGGCCTTCGCGGTACGTTCGGCGTGTCGAGCCCGGTCATCAGCGGCAACGTGGCCTCCGCCAATTCGTGCCCATCCAGCACGTAATGCACGCCCGGCATGGCCAGCGCCGCGCTCTTGTCGATCGTCTTGATGCGCGCCGCCGGGTAGGGGCAGGTCACCAGCGCGACGTGGCGCATATTGGGCAGATCGATATCGGCGACGAACTGCCCCTTGCCGACCACGAAGCGGCGGTCCTCGCGCACGCGGCGGTCGGTCGAGACGTAGCGGTGGCGGTCGGCGCTCATTTGCTTAAGCTCCGAGGCCTATTGGCGCCGCGCATGCGCTCGGCGGCGAGTGCGATCGCTTCCACGATCTGCGCATAGCCGGTGCAGCGGCAGATATTGCCGGAGATCGCCTCGACGATATCCGCGCGTGTCGGCTCGGGATTGCTGGCCAAGAGCGCGTGCGCGACCAGGATCATGGCCGGCGTGCAATAGCCGCATTGCGTGCCGTGGGTTTCGCAAAAGGCGTCCTGGATCGGCGACAATTCGCCGGGGCCGGGCGTGACGCCCTCGATGGTTGTGATCGGCGTTCCCGCCGCCTGCTCGGCAAACATCAGGCAGGAGCGCACCGCCACGCCGTCGAACAGCACGGTGCAGGCCCCGCAGACGCCGTGCTCGCAGCCGGCATGCGCCCCTTTGAGATCGAGCAGGTCGCGCAGGCAATCGAGCAAAGTGGTGCGCGGCTCGACTTCGATTTCGTGCACCGTGCCGTTGACATTGAGCTCAATGCGCATGGGCTTTTTTCCCTTGCGCGTGGCTGACGGCATCCGCAACGGCGCGGCTGGCGAGATTGATCGCGGCGCGGCAACGGTATTCGGCCGAGGCGTGCAGATCGGCCAGCGCATCGATATCGGCCAGCGCCTCGCGCACTGCCGCGTCCACCGCCTTGGCATCGAGCGTGGTGCCCGTGAGTTGCTGCTCCGCGCTATCGAGCCGCATCGGGAAATCGGTGGCCGCGCCGACGCCGATGACGATGCGTTTGCATTTTCCGTCGGCGCCCAGCTCGACCTGCGCCGCCGCCGACACGAAAGCGAAGTCGCTGCGCCGCGCGTTCACTTCGTGAAATCCGACGCCGATCTTTTCACCCTGCCAAATCGGAAACCGCACGCCCACCAGGCACCCGCCGGCCGGCAGAGTTGTGATCATCGGGCCGATGAAGAACTCGCGCGCCGGAATCTCGGCGGTCTCTCCGCCGGCGCGGTAGCTCAATACCGCATCGAGCGTGATCGCAATCAGCGGCAGTTCCGCCGCCGGATCGGCATTGGCGAGCGAGCCGCCGATGGTGCCGCGCGCTCGGGTGGCGGCGTGGCCGATGTTCGGGATCGCGCGCGCCAGCAGGGGGACTTGGGCGGCGACCAGCGCATCGCGCTCGACCACGCATTGCCGCGTGGTGGCGCCGATGGCGACGCCGTCGCCATCGTTACGGATATAGGACAGGGCGGCGATGCGGTTGATGTCGATGAGCCGGGTAGGGCGCGCCAGCCGCATCGCCATCATCGCCACCAGCGTTTGCCCGCCGGCGATGACGCGCGCGCTGTCGTCGGCCGCGAGCAACGCACAGGCTTCGTCGATGTCGGCCGCGCGGGAATACTCGAACGGTGCTGCTTTCATGAAACGCTACGCCCAAGCCCGGTTGCGCGATCGTTTTGTTGTGCCCCGCCCCCACAGCCGCGCCAAGGGGCCCAAGCGTTGCAGTGCGATATTGTCGATCCGTCACCGATATGGTTAAAGTCCCTATCGCATTATCGCAACCGCAAAATTACCGATTCCTCGAACGGCTTCGACCGCAGACCATGGGCCGAGGCAACGGGAGACAGGTCAGGTGACCGCGCGATCCAAACAGAAGCCCGCAAGCGGCAGACCATCGCGGGCCCGCGTTGCCGAAATTCGTGACTTCGGCGACGAAGGCGCCGAGCGGGCGCGCGGCGGCGTGCAGTCGATTGGTCGCGCCTTCGCGATCATAGAAGAGATCGCGCGCAACCGCGACGGCATCGGGCTTGCCGAATTGAGCAAGCGCGTCGGCCTGCACAATTCCACCACCTTCCATCTTGTGAAAACGATGGTGTCGCTCGGCTATGTGCGGCAGTTGAAGGACTCAAAGCGCTACCGCATCGGCCGCCCGCTGTTCGCGCTGGCGGCGAGCGCGCTCGACGAGATCGAAATGATGAGTCTCGCCACGCCCGTGCTCGACGACCTCGCGCGCGCAACCGGCGAAAGCGCGCATTTCTCGGTGCCGATGGGCGACGCCGTGGTTGTGCTGGCGCGCACCAGCGGGCCGGGCGCCTTCCAATTGACCGACCGCGTCGGCGTGGTGCGGCCGGCCCATTGCACCGCGCTCGGCAAGATCATGCTGGCCGCCTTGGCCCCCGATCAGTTCGCGCGCTATCTGCAACGCGCCGAGCTCAAGGCGTACACGCCGAAGTCGATCACCTCAGCCGAGCAGCTCGCGCGCGAGATCGCCGAGGTGCGGCGCGCGGGCTTAGCCGTTGACGATGGCGAGTTCGATTCGGAACTGCGTTGCGCGGCGCTGCCGGTGCGCAATTTCAGCGGACAGGTGATCGGCGCCATCGGAATATCCGGCCCGGTCTGGCGGTTGTCGATCGAGGCCTTGCAGAAACGTGCGCGCATCGTGCGCGCCGCCGCCGACCGCCTGTCGGCTGAATTCGGCTATGCTGGTGAATCCGAGCCGCGCGTAAGGGCGGCCGTTTAGATGTTTGGATAAGGAGGCAGGCCATGCCACGGCACGCGAACTATGTTCCCAAGGGCGTGATCCCGGCGGTGCTGCTGCCGTTCGAGAACGATCTGTCGATCGACGAGGCGAGCTTCCGCAAGCATCTTCGTGACGTGGCCGCAGTCGAAGGCCTCTCCGCCGTTACCATCAACGCGCACTCGACCGAGGTCGCCTCCTGCACGTTCGAGGAGCAGCGGCGCGTGCTCGAGATCGCGCAGGACGAGATCGGCGGCCGCCTGCCACTGGTCAACGGCATCTGGGCCGATGGCAGCCTGGAAGCCGCGCGGATCGCGCGCATGGCGGCGCAGGGCGGCGCCTCGGCGCTGCTGGTGTTTCCGCCGGCGCCGTTCACGCTGGGCCAGTCGCCGGCGATGGCGCTCGCGCATTTCAAGCGCATCGCCGACGCCACCGACCTGCCGCTGATTGTGTTCCAGTATCCGCTCGCCACGGGGCAGGGCTACCCGAAGGACACGCTGCTCAAACTTTGCGAGCAGGTGCCGTCAATCCGCGCCATCAAGGACTGGATCGGCAATGTGCCGCATCACGAATGGCACATCCGCACGCTGCAAAACTTGGATCCGCCGGTGAACGTGCTCACCACCCACAGCTCATGGCTGTTGTCCTCGCTGGTGCTCGGCCCCAACGGCTTGCTCTCGGGTTCGGGCAGCGTGATCGCCGATCTGCAGGCGCAGATGTTCCGCGCCGTGCAGAAGAACGACATGGCGGAAGCGAAACGGCTCAGCGACCGCATCGAGCCGACCGCGCAGGTGTTCTACGCCGACCCGTTCGTCGACATGCACAACCGCATGAAGGAAGCGCTGGTGCTGCTCGGCAAATTGCCGCGCGCGGTGGTACGACCGCCGCTGGTCAAGCTCGAGCGCGCCGAGATCACGCGCATCCGCGTCGCTCTGGTGGAAGCGGGACTTCTCGGCAAGGACGCTGGCCGCGACGCGGCGTAAGCTTTTCTCTTACCTCCCCCTGCAAGGGGGAGATCGCCCGCCGCAGGCGGGCGGGTAGGGGTCACTTCGAGCGTCGCCATGACCCCCTCCCTGACCCTCCCCCTTTCAGGGGGAGGGAACGGAGAGCTAATCGCAGCGCACCGTCATCCCGCCGTCCACCACGATCTCCGTGCCGGTGACGAAGCGCGCCTCGTCGGAGGCGAGGAACAACGCCGCATTGGCGGTGTCGCGGCCGTCGCCCATGAAGCCTGCCGGAATGCGCTCCAGCCGCTGCGCCAGCAAGGCTTCGATATCACCGCCGGCGCGCTGTTTGGCGAGCCGCGCCTCCACCATCGGCGTGTGCAACTGCCCCGGAATGACGGTGTTAACGCGGATACCCTTGGCGGCATATTGCACGGCCACCACGCGCGAGAGCTGGATCACGCCCGCCTTGGTGGCGGCATAGCCGACCTGGAACGCGCCGGTGAAGCGGATGCCGGAGGTCGAGGCCACGTTGACGATTGAGCCAGCCTTTTGCTTCTCCATCACCGGCAGCACGTGCTTGCAGGTGAGAAAAACGCTCTTGAGGTTGACATCGACCTGCGCGTCCCAGACATCCTCGCTCATTTCCACCGGCCCGCCATGGGCCGAGCCGCCGACATTATTGACCAGCACGTCGATGCGGCCGAAGCGCTCGACGCAAGCCTTCACCATGGCGGCGACCGCGGCGCTGTCGGTGACGTCGCATTGATGGGTGACGATCTCGCCGCCGGCCGCCTTCACCCGTTCGACCGTCTCGGCGACGCTGTCGAGATCGCGGTCGACCGCGAAAATCTTGGCGCCTTCCTCGGCGAAGCGCACCGCGGTAGCGCGGCCATTGCCCCAGCCGGGGCCGACGCAGCCGGCGCCGGTGACAATCGCGATCCTGTCCTGCAAACGTCCGCTCATGATTTTGCTCCCGTCGCGGTGGCGCGCCGCTTGGCCGGCGCGAAGCGGTAGAAACGCTGCGGATTGTCCACCAGCAGCGCTTGGCGCTGCGCTTGGCTGGGCGCGATCTCGGCCAGAATGTCCACCAGCGCGCCGTCGTCGGGGATCGGGCCTTGGTGATTGGGATGCGGCCAGTCGGTGCCCCAGACCACGCGGTCACCGAAATCCGCTACCAGCCTGCGCGCCAACGGAATGGCATCGGCATAGGGCGGGCCCGCACGGGTGATGCGGTCGCAGCCGCTCACTTTGACCCACATTTTCTTGTCATCCATCAGCTTGAGCAAACTTGTGAACCCCGGCTGATTAAGGCCGAGCGAAGCATCGACGCGCCCGATGTGATCGATCGCCACCGGAACGGCCGAGCGTTTGATCGCGGGCGCGAGGTCGGCGATCAGACTTTCTTCCATGTGAATTTGCAGATGCCAGCCGATATCGGCGAGCCGTTTGCTGAAATTGATGGCGTCGTCGATCGAGGGGCCTTTGCTCAGGTGCTTCATGTAGTGGAAACGCGCACCGCACAGCCCGGCACCCGCGAGCCGCTTGAGCTCGGCGTCGCTCACGTCGGTATGCACCAGCGCAATGCCGCGATAGGCCTGTCCGGTCGCGGCAATCGCATCCTCGGTGACGGAATTGTCGTAGCCGTGGCAGTTCGGCTGCACGATCACGCAATGCTCGATGCCGAGCAGCTCATGCAGCGCGAACAGCATTTCTTTCGGCGCGTCTGAGGGCGTGTAGCTACGCCCCTCGGCGAACGGAAACCGCTTGCGCGGCCCGAAGATATGGACATGCGAATCCGACGCGCCGGGCGGCAGCTTTAATTTCGGCTTCGATAGCGACGCCATCCAGTACGGCGCATCGGCGGGCGTGTCGGCGGTGTGTGGTGTCATTATACGTGACCCTTTATACGGCCGGCGCCCTTGTGCGCTCGAAGGCCGACTCATTGTTGGCGAAGGCCGCGAGCCAGGCGGCGAGCCGCGGATGATCTTGCCGCCATTCCACCGGCTTGCGCCAGTCGAGATAACCGAGCGCGCAAGCGAGCCCGATCGCGATGATATCGGTCTTGCCCGGATCGGGCGGCGATTTTTCGAAAGCGGCGAGCGCGCGGGTGATCTTGCCGCGCTGATGGGCGAGCCAGCGTTCCGAATGGGCGCCCGGATCGCGGAAGCGGCCCTCATAGACCACCAATATCGCGGCCTCGGTGATGCCGTCGGCCAGCCGCGCCAGCGTCAGCGCCTTGAAGCGGGCAGGGCCGCTCGCCGGCAACAAGCGGTCGGTGCCAGCCACGTCAGCCAAAAACTCGATGATCACGCCGCTGTCGTAGATTGTGCTGCCGTCGGCCTGCAGCAAGCACGGCATCTTGCCGAGCGGGTTCTGCCGCCGCAGCGTATCGTTCTCGTCGAGCGTATCGGCGGGCACCAGCGTGATGCGATCGTTGAGGCCCAGCACGTCGATCGCCATGCGCACCTTGCGCCCGAACGGCGAGGTCAGCGTCGAGCGCAGCACGAAGTTTTGCGTGTCGGAGGACACCGCCCTATTTCTGGACCGGCACGCCGGCGTCCACGATCACTTTCGCCCATTTTTTTGTTTCGCTGTCGATATAAGACCGGAATTGCTCCGGCGTATCGCCCACCAAGATCGCGCCCTGGCTCGAAAGCTTGGAAATCACTTCGGGGTCCTTCATGGCCTCGACCGCCGCCTTGTTCAGCGCGGCGACGACCTGCGGCGGCGTGTGCGCCGGCGCGGCCATGCCGTACCAGTTTTCGGTTTGCAGGTTCGGCATCCCGGCTTCGGCGGTGGTTGGGACATGGGGCGCGCTCGGCACGCGCGCCATTGCGCCGACGGCGATCGGCCTGAGCTTGCCGGCCTTGATCTGCGGCAGCAAAATCGGCAGATCGAGGAACACCATCTGCACCTGCTGGCCCAGCAGATCGTTGACCGCCGGCGCGGCACCGCGATAAGGCACATGGGTGATGTCGATCTTGGCGGTCAACTTGAACAACTCGCCGGCCAGATGCGGCATGCTGCCGGGACCGGACGACGCAAAGTTGAGCTTGCCGGGCTGCGATTTGGCCAGCGCCACCAGCTCTTTCATGTTGTTGGCGGGAACGCTGGTCGCCACCACCAGCATTTCCGGCACCTTGGCGACCAGCGTGATGGGCTGCAAATCCTTGAGCGTATCGTAGGCGACCTTTTCCATGCTGGGACTGATCGCCAGTGCGCCGGCGCTGACGATGCCGATCGTGTAGCCGTCGGGAGCCGATTTCGCGACCAGGTCAGTGCCGAGCACGCCGCCTTGGCCGGCGCGATTGTCGATGATGATGGTCTGCTTGAGGATTTCGGACATGCGCTTGCCGACGACACGGGCGATGATGTCGTTCGGCCCGCCGGGCGGAAACGGCACGATCAGCCTGATGGTCTTGTTCGGAAAATCCTGCGCCACTGCCGCGGCCGGGCACAGCAAGGCAAGCGCGATCAGCAGCGGTTTCAGGGCATTCACGGCAATCCTCCCATTTCATTATTCAAGGCTTTGAGCAGAACGTAGCGGCGGCGCGCCGTTCCGTCTATATGACGCAAGGTCCGCGACGCACGGGGTAGGGGAGCCGATGACCGCCACGGGAAAAATCGACATCCTGGTGCTGGAAGGCGACGGCATTGGACCGGAGATCATGGCGGCGACGCTTGCCGTGCTGCGCGCGGCCGACGCCAAGTTCGGCTTGCACCTCGCCTTCGAGGCGGCGGCGGTCGGCTGGACCGCGCATCGCGCCGGCGGCAGTACATTCCCACCATCTGTGCTGGACAAGGCTAAGGCGGCGGATGGCGTGCTGCTCGGCCCGGTGTCGCACAACGAATATCCGCCGGTTGCCGAAGGCGGCCTCAATCCGTCCGGCGAATTGCGTAAGCGCCTCGATCTCTACGCCAATATCCGCCCGGCGCGTTCGCGCGAAGGCTTCTCCCCGCGCTGCGGCTCGCCGATCGATCTCGTCATCGTGCGCGAGAACACCGAAGGCTTCTACGCCGACCGCTCCATGCATCTCGGCCCCGGCGAATTCATGCCGACGCCGGATCTGGCGCTCGCCGTGCGCAAGATCACCCGCGCCGGCTCGACCCGCATCGCGGAAGCCGCCTTCAAGCTCGCGCTGCAGCGGCGCAAAAAAGTGACCGCCGTGCACAAGGCCAATGTGCTGCGCGTGTCGGACGGGCTTTATCTCGAATGCGTGCGCGCGGTGGCGGCGCGCTATCCGCAAATCAAATACGAGGAGCGCATCATCGACGCCATGGCGGCGCTCTTGATCCGCGACGCTAGCCCATTCGATGTGGTCGTCACCACCAATATGTATGGCGACATTCTCTCCGACGAGGCGAGCGAGATCGCCGGCAGCCTGGGCTTGGCCGCCTCGCTCAATGCCGGCGCCGAGCATGCCGTCGCACAAGCCCAGCACGGTTCGGCGCCCGACATCGCGGGGAAAAATATTGCCAATCCGTCCTCACTGATCGGCTCGGCGGCGATGCTGCTGGCCTGGCTGGGCGAGCGGCGCGGCGACGACAAGCTTATGCGTGCCGCTAAGGCGATCGAGGCCGCGCTCGACCGCGTCATCGCCAAGCCGGAGTGGCGCACACCCGACATGGGCGGCCCGCTCGGCACCGATGCCTTCGGGCAGCGCGTGGCGCAGGCGGTGAAAGAATAAGCCCGCGCGCTCAGCGCGCCGGCGCCCTTAGAGCGCCGCGACCGCCTGCACTTCGACCAGCAGCGACTCTTGCACCAGCCGGTCGATCATCAAAAGCGTGTTGGGCGGATAGGCGCCGTTGGCAAACATCTTGGGAAATTCGCGCAGGCGGTACGCCATGAATTTAGCAATGTCCTGCGAGTGCACCAGGTAGGTGGTGAACTGCACGATATGGCCCCAGCCGGCGCCGACCGATTTCAGCGCCGCCTCGATATTGGCGAAGGTCTGCACGCACTGGGCGTCGAAATCGTCGCTGACGACCTTGCCGTTCTTGTCGACGCCGACTTGCCCCGCGATGAAAACGAATTCCGACGCCTTCACGCGGGTCAGATGCGAGTACTGCCCGAGCGGCTTGCCGAGCGCGTCGGGATTAAGAATCTTGATGTCGGCCATCGTCGGACTCCTTCTCCTGAGCGCCACGGCATGGCCGCTGCGGCAATCGCGGCGGCCTTAGTTCACTGTGACACGCCGCTCGCCTTGATCGGCGCCGCCCACTTCTCGATTTCGCTTGCCGTGAACTTACCGAGATATTCTGGACTGCGGCGATCCGGCGCCACGATCATGGCGCCCAGGCCTTGCAAGCGGTCGCGTACGGACGGCGTATTCATCGCCGCAACCGTCGTCTCGTTGAGCTTCTTGACGATATCGGCCGGGGTTCCCTTGGGCAGGTAGATGGCATTCCAGGTGTAGGCCTGCACGTCGAGGCCTTGCTCGCGCGTAGTCGGCAGATTCGGCAGCGCCGGCGAACGCTCCGTGGTCATGATCGCCAAAGACTTGACGCTGCCACCGTCAATCTGCGCCTTCGCAGTGGTGATGATTTCGCAGAGAAAGTGAATGCGGCCGCCGATCAAGTCCTGCATGGCCGGGCCGGTGCCTTTGTACGGCACATGCACGATGTTGGTGCCCATCGCGGTATTGAGCACGACGCAGCCGAGATGCGTGGCTGAGCCCGCGCCAGCCGAACCGAATTGTATCTTGTCGGCATTGGCTTTGGCGTAGGCGACGAACTCCTTGAGGTTGCTGACTGGCAAATCCTTGTTTGCGATCAGTACGATCGGAACCTCGGCGATCAGCGCGACCGGCGCGAAGTCCGTCATGGCGTTGTAGAGCGGCTTTTTGTAAAGCGTCTGGCCTTGCGCATGGGTGCCGACCGTGCCGAGCAGCATGGTGTAGCCGTCGGGCCTGGTGTCGGCGACGCGCTTGGAGCCGGTCATGCCGCCGGCGCCGCCGATATTCTCAACGATCACCGTCTGGCCGAGCAGCTCGCCCATGCGCTGTGCAATCACCCGGCCGAGCACGTCGGTTGGCCCCCCCGCGGCGAACGGAATAATCATGGTCAGTGTGCGGTCCGGAAAGTTCTGCGCACCGGCAAATCCGGTCAGCGCCAGCAGCATCGCTAGCGCCGTGCCAAAAATTGTTCTTTTCATGGGTTTCCTCCACGTGAAGGTAAAAGCCTTGCGCCCCTTGCGATGGCGGTCAAGGCCGCCATTCGCATGATCCCGAAAAGTGGGCACCGGTTTTCGGTAGAGATCATGCGCAAATGAGCATGTCTGCTACCCCACTTCGACGATCTGTTCCGGAAACTGGTGCAGCCGGTCGCCCGGGCCATTACCGCCGATCAGATAATTGTCGCACAACCAATTGAGATAACCGGCGTGGATATAGGTCGGGTGCACGACGATATTCATGTCTTTTTCGATGGTCATCGGCTCGTCGTTGCGTATCAGCGGCCGCTCGACCAGGTCGTAGCCCTGGCCGTGGCAGTAAAGCCGCGCCTCCATCGGCCGGCCGTTCTTGCGCATGAAGGCGTTAAAGCCGTCCCAAATGTCCTTGCACGCCGTGCCCGGCTTGAGCAGGTCGAGCGTCATGCGGCGCGCCTGCATGCAGAATTCGAGTTCGTCCTGCATCGCCTGCGGCACCTTGGCGCCGACCACGCACGACCGTCCCAGCTCAGTGTACATGCCGCCGGGCCCGTTATCCTCGACCAAGAGCGCGATCTGGTCGCCGTTCTGGATCACGCGGTTCTGCAAATGCCGGTTAGCGAATTTCGATGGACTTCCAAGCGGCATCGAGGCGCACAGATAAATCCCGTTCTCGCTGCCGTGGCACTGGCTGTAAGCTTGCGCAACCGCGGCCACTTCGGTGTCGCGCATGCCGGGCTTCACCGCCGCGAAAGCCGCACGCATGGCGCCGTCCTGCATCAGTGCTGCGCGCTTGATCAGCTCCATTTCCTCCGTGCTCTTGATGACCTTGATGCGGTCGACCATGTCGGAGGCATCGACATAGCGCGCTTTCGGAAACGCGCGCTTGACGTAATCGAGCAGCGCAAACGACATCTGATAGGTGCCGACCACGCCGATGGTGGCGTTGCGGAACGGCGCCAGTGCCTTGGCGGCGAGCTCCGGATCGTAGTCCTTGGTGTAATGCGCCGAGGCATAGCTCGGCGTGGTGAGGATGCGTTTGACGCCGCGCCAGGTCTGGTCGCCCTGCGCGGTCGCCTCGCCGCCGCCGAACGGACCCTGACATACGACCGTCATCTCGCCGTCGCGTGGAAAGATCACCGTGTTGGGATAGCCGTTGGTCGCCGGCATGTCGGTGAAATAGCGCACATAGCCGCCCATGTGATCGTTGTTGTTCTGCATCAGCAATACGTCGATCTTTTCCGTCGCCATGGCGGTGCGCACGGCGCGCCAGCGGCGCTCCAATTCGGCGGTGGAGATCGGCGTGTTCAGGCGTTCGGACAAAGCCATGGTTCAATCTCCCCAGGACGCAGGCTTGCGCACGATGTTGATCATGTTCTTGAGATCGTTGCCGAGGAACTTGGCCATGTTGCCGGCGATGGTCGGCATGGCGCGGTCCTCGTAGCCCTGCGAATAGCCGCCGAGATGCGGGAACAGCGTCAAATTCTTCGTCTTCCACAGCGGGCTGTCGGGCGGCAGCGGCTCCTGCGCGAATACGTCGAGTGCGGCGCCGGCGATCTGTTCGCTTTCCAGCGCTTTTATCAGCGCCGCCTCATCCACAACGCCGCCGCGCGCCACGTTGACCAGATAGGCGGAAGGCTTCATGGCGGCGAACACTTTCTCGCCGACGATGTTGCGGGTCTCCGCGCTCATCGGGATGAGCGCCACCAGGAAATCGAGCTCGCCCGCGACCTTAAGCAGGTCGTCGCGCTTGACCATGCGGTCGAAACTTTTGGTCGCGCGCGGCGTTCCGGTGATGCCGATCACCGTCATGCCAAACAGCTTGCAGATCGGCGCCAGATATTCCGCGATCAGGCCGACGCCGAGGATGCCGACGGTCTTGCCGTCGAGCAGCCGCGATGGCCAGCGCTCCCAGGCGCTTTTTTCCTGGGCACGGGCGGAGCGCGGCAGGTCGCGCGCGAGCGAGAGCATATAGGCGATGGTCGCTTCCGACACTGGCGCGCCGTGGATGCCGCGGATATTAGTGACCAGCACCTCTTTGCCGAGTGAGGGCAGATCGACGATGTTGTCGACGCCGGTGCCGAGCGCTTGGATCCACTTCAGCTTGGGCGCGTCGCGCACCACGTGGTCGGCCATGGGCGGGGAAAAGCACAGCAGGATGTCGGTGTCGGCAATGTACGGCTCTACCAGGGTATGGTGGCCGACCACGTTGATGGTCAGTTGCGGGAACTGTTCCAGCAGCATGGCCTTATAGCGGGCCCGCATCGATTCCTGGACTTCGGTGAGGATGAGGAGATTTGGCATGGCGGTGGAGGTATAATGACAAATTGAAGCTTGGGAAATGACCGGGCGCAGGTGACCTGCATCGTGGGTCTGGGCTAACATTCGGCGTCAATGCCGAGAGGAGAAAGAACGCTATGACAGCTATGCCGATCGATCTGGCGACCGTGGACTGGCTCTATGTGGTTGTGCTGGCGCTGTTCGTCTTCGTCGCCACGCTCATCGCCAATGTCCTATCCTTCGGCCGCCACATGCTAGGCGCCGTGCTGGCGGCGGTGCTGTTCACGGCGGCCTTCGTGTTCTGGACCTATTACCCGCACCACTTGCCGCTGCCGACCGCGCTCACGCCGCCGAAGGCTGCAATGACGACGGCGCCCGCGCCGGCCGCTCCGGCCACGCCAACGCGGCCGCGCAATCCGGTGACGGATATCACGCCGCCCGCCGCTCCGGCTTCGCCGCCGCCGTCCGCCGCGCCGGCAAATCCGCCCCCCGCGCGCTAGGCTTGCGTCGAACCGTCTTATTGATGTTCTCTCACGTTTGGGTAGTGTCAAAACTGTCCGGAGAAGTGGTGGAGTTGCATGAAGAAGGTCTATCCTGACGCTAAAAGCGCGCTCGCTGGCCTGCTCAAGGACGGCATGTTGATCCACGCGGGCGGCTTCGGCCTGTGCGGCATCCCCGAAACGCTCATTCTGGCGATCCGCGATTCCGGCGTGAAGAATCTCACGGTCGTGTCGAACAATGCCGGTGTGGACGGTGCCGGCCTCGGCCTGCTGCTGGAGACCAAGCAGGTCAAGAAGATGATTTCGTCCTATGTGGGCGAGAACAAATTGTTCGCCCAGCAGTTTCTCGGCGGCGAACTGGAGATCGAATTCAATCCGCAGGGCACGCTGGCCGAGCGCATCCGCGCCGGCGGCGCCGGCATCCCCGCCTTCTTCACCCGCACCGGTGCCGGCACCGACATCGCCAAGGGCAAGGAAGAGCGGACATTCGACGGCGAGCGCTACATCATGGAGCGCGGTCTGGTCGCCGATCTGTCGATCGTGCACGCCTGGATGGGCGATACCGAAGGCAATCTCGTTTACCGCAAGACCGCGCGCAATTTCAATCCGATGATGGCGACGGCGGGTAAAGTCACCGTCGCCGAGGTCGAGCACCTGGTGCAGCCGGGCGATTTTAATCCCGACCACATCATCACGCCGGGCGTTTACGTCAAACGCATCGTCCATGTGCCGAACGCGACAAAGCACATCGAACAGCGCACCGTGCGCAAACGTCTTGCAGCCGCCGGCACAGGGGAGGAAGTCTAATGCCTTGGACCCGCGATCAAATGGCCGAACGTGCCGCCAAGGAGTTGCGCGACGGCTTCTACGTCAATCTCGGCATCGGCATTCCGACGCTGGTGTCGAACTACATTCCGGACGGCATGACCGTGCAGCTGCAAAGCGAGAACGGCATGCTCGGCTTCGGACCGTTCCCTTACGAGGGCGACGAAGATCCCGATCTGATCAACGCCGGCAAGCAGACGGTCACCGAAATCCCGACCACCAGCTTTTTCTCATCCGCCGATTCATTCGCCATGATCCGCGGCGGACATATCGACATCGCGCTGCTCGGCGCCATGCAGGTGGCCGAGAACGGCGACCTCGCCAACTGGATGATCCCGGGCAAGATGGTGAAGGGCATGGGCGGCGCCATGGATCTGGTCGCCGGCGTCAAGAAGGTGGTGGTGATCATGGAGCACACCGCCAAGGACACGCCGAAGCTGCTGCACAAGTGCGACCTGCCGCTCACCGGCGCCGGCGTGGTGGACATGGTGATCACTGACTTGGGCGTGTTCAACATCGACCGCAAGAAGGGCGGCATGACGCTGATCGAGCTGGCGCCTGGCGTGACGGTGGACGAGATCACCAAGAAGACAGAAGCGAGCTTCAAGATCGATGCGAAGCTGAAGCATTAGTGAGTTACGCATCGCCTGGCTCGCCAACAAGTGAGTGAAGCCATGGACATGCCACGCAACGCCTTCAAGCACGCGCTCGCGGCCGGGAAACTTCAGATCGGCCTGTGGTCAAGCCTCGCCAGCAACATCGCGGCCGAGATCATTTCCGACAGCGGCTTCGACTGGATCCTGCTCGACAGCGAGCATTCACCCAACGAAATCCCCGATCTGGTCGGGCAATTGCAGGCGATGCAGGCCGTCACGGCGACGCCGATCATCAGGCCGGCGTGGAACGACGCGGTGCTCGCCAAGCGCGCGCTCGATATCGGCGCGCAGTCGCTGCTGTTCCCTTACGTGCAGAATGCCGAGGAGGCCAAGCGCGCGGTGGCGTCCACGCGCTATCCGCCGCAGGGCATCCGCGGCGTGTCGGTCGCCGCGCGCGCCAGCCGCTACGGCCGCACGCCGGGCTATCTGACCAAGGCCAACGCCGAAATCTGCGTGCTGGTGCAGGTGGAGACCGCCCCGGCGCTGGCCCAGCTCGAAGCGATCGCCAAAGTCGAGGGCGTCGACGGCGTGTTCATCGGCCCGTCCGATCTCGCGGCCTCGCTTGGCCATCTCGGTAATCCGCAGCATCCGGACGTGCAGAAGGCGATGCAGGATGCGGTCAAGCGGCTCAATGCGCTCGGCAAGCCGGCCGGCATCCTCACCGGCAACGAGGAGGAAGCCCGCCGCTATATCGACTGGGGCTATCTGTTCGCGGCGGTCGGCGCCGATGTCGGCCTGCTCGCGCAACGCCGATGCGCTCGCCAAGAAATTCAAAAGCTAGCGCTTCAGGCGGTGCGCCGCCGGCGAGGGGGCCTTCCTAGGCTATTTGAAATGCTCGCGAATCAGCTTACACGGCACGTGTTATCCACAGGTATGCGTCGGCGTCATTGTGCACCTGCTGGTCCTCACCGGTCAGCTCGATCGGCTGCCGGTTCAGCGCTCGCCACGGACCACGCATGCCGGCCTTGCCAGGCACACCTCGCTTCGATGAGATATCGCGCAAATGGCTCGCTCTCGCCGAGCGCCGGCTGGCGTATTTTGCCGAGCTTTATCGCAGCGGCCGCTGGCAACGCTACTACACCAGGGAGCGCTTCACCGTGCTCATGCGTGACGTGATCGGCGCGGTAAAGACCTGGAAACGGCTGGCCGCTCAGGCGCCGCCGCCCGCTGCCGGCAAGAACGATCTGCGTCCCGCGGCATGAAAGCGGTTCCCGCAGCCTTGTTGATGGCGCTGGGCATGACGGCGGCGATGCAAGCGGCCGCCGCCGCCGAGGATCTCAAGCACGGCGAAACGCTGCTCACGCAGGCTTGCGGGTCCTGCCATGCGGTCGGCCGCGGCGACAGTCCAGCCAAAGACGCCCCGGCGTTTCGCACCCTCGGCCAGCGCTATCCGGTCGCAGCCCTGGAAGAGGCCCTGGGCGAGGGCTTCATGTCGGGCCACCCCGACATGCCGGAATTCAAGTTTGACGCCGACGATGTGGGTGCCATTATTGCGTATCTGAAGTCCATCCAGCAGCGCTGAGCCTTCACCGGCGCTGCCACAGTCGAGTATCCCCATCCCATGAGTAGCGCTCTTTTCTCGCCTTACAAGCTGGCCGGCCTGGAGCTTGCCAACCGCATCGTGGTCTCGCCCATGTGCCAGTACTCGGGCGACGACGGCTGCGCCAACGACTGGCACCTGATGCATCTCGGCATGCTGGCGAATTCCGGTGCCGCGCTGGTGGTGGTGGAGGCGACCCATGTCGAGCGCCATGGCCGCATCACCCATGGCTGCCTGGGGCTTTATTCCGACGACAACGAGGCCGCGCTGGCGCGCGTAATCGCGCAAGTGCGGCGCGCGGGCACCGCCAAGTTCGGCATCCAGATCGCCCATTCCGGCCGCAAGGGCTCGGCGCAAAAGCCATGGGACGGCGGCGGCGCGCTTGAACCGGACGCCGATCCGTGGCCGACCCTGGCCGCTTCGCCGATCCCGTTCGGCGAGGGCTGGCACACGCCGCGCGAAGTGACCGAAGCCGACATGGAACGCGTGCGCGCTGCTTTCGTAACCGCCGCGCAGCGCAGCCTGCGCATCGGCTTCGACGAGATCGAGCTGCACATGGCGCACGGCTACCTGGCACACGGCTTCATGTCGCCGATCTCCAACAAGCGCACCGACCAATATGGCGGCTCGTTCGAGAACCGCTTGCGCTTTCCGCTTTCGATCGCGCGCGCGGTGCGCACGGTGGTGCCGAGCGGCCTGCCGCTTGGCGCGCGCATCACCGGCAGCGACTGGCGCGAGGGCGGGCTGACCGCCGACGACGCGGTGGCGATTTCCAAGGCGCTTAAAGGCGAAGGGCTCGACTTCATCTGCATCTCGTCCGGCGGCGTCGCCGCCGACATCCGCAACCCGAGCGAGCCCGGCTACAACGTGCCGATCGCCGCGCGCGTGAAGAAGGAAGCCGGCATTCCCACGCGCACCGTCGGCCTGATCGTCAAGCCCGAACACGCCGAGGCGATCGTCGCGAAGGGCGAGGCCGATATGGTGTCGATGGCGCGCTGCTTCCTCGACGATCCGCATTGGGGCTGGCACGCGGCCAAGGCGCTCGGCGCCGAGGTGGCGCGGCCGGTGCAATATGCGCGCGCCGGCCCCAAGCTGTGGGCGCC
>CABECD010000347.1_pt1 | contig 22874 bp, 16 predicted proteins | sample 3132731 | NCBI WGS metagenome assembly CABECD01 (sample SAMEA5534347, study PRJEB31848) | metagenome | biome: tundra; feature: field; material: soil | place: USA | collected 2013-05 | depth 0.45 m | reverse complement strand
TGAAAATGAAGGGTCCGCAGCGAAAACTATCCGCCAAGGCCCCGGAATCCTCTTTGACGCAGGTCAAATGGGCGTGTTTTGCGCGCTCAGCCGCCGCACCAACGGCGCGGGCGCCTCCGGCCAGTGGATTCCTGGGGGCCCGGGCCGGCTGGACACCGACCGGGGCTGCTCGGATCGATAATGCGGCTCTGGCGCCGAGGGCTAATTGCCGCTCGATCTCCGCGACCGCGGTGCTGGCACCGTCCTGCTCCGGTCAGGCGTAGCCGAGCCAATGCCAATAGGTGGCGCCAAGCACCATCACCAACACGAGCGCAATCACCGTCAGCACGAAGCCGGTACGCACGAAGTCGCGTGCGTTGAACGTCTCCGTGCCATAGGCGACCATGTTCTGCGGCGCATTCACCACCAGGATGAAGCCGAAGCTGACCACGAATTGCAGCAACATCGTCATGCCGATGATGTTGATGCCGGGGGTCGCCACGCCTTTGAGCACCGCGATCACGATTGGAATCATGGCCGAGGCAAGCGCGGTGGCGCTGGCGAAGCCGAGATGGATGACGACCAGGAACAGGCTCATCACCCCGAGGATGAAGAGCACGGTGGCGTTCTTCAGGCCGAACTCCGCCACCACGATGTCGGCGAGCCAAGTTGCCGCGTTGGTCTGCAACAAGGCGGTGCCGAGGCTGATGCCGATGCCGAACAGGACGATGGTGCCCCACGGAATCTTCGGTTGCGCTTCCTTCCAGGTCATGATGCCGAAGCCGGGCATAAACATCAACGCCACCGCCGTGATTGTGGTGGTGCTGGTATCGAATTTATGCAGCACGCCTTCTGTCGCCCAGAAAGCGATCAAGATCAGCGATAGCGCGAGCAGCTTTATTTCGGACGCTTTCATCCGCCCAAGTTCCGCAAGCGATTTGCGGATGCCTTCACGGCCTCCGGGTACTTCCGCCACTTCCGGCGGCATCATACGCGTCATGACGAAGTAGAGCGCGATACACATCAGGATGGCGAACGGCCCGGCGGCGATCAGCCATTCGAGCCAGGTGATGGTCTTGCCGAACGTTTTCTCGATGAAACCGACGGCGACCATGTTCTGCGCCGCCGCGGTCTTGATTCCGACGTTCCAGATGCTGGCGGTCTGCACCGTCGTGATCATCAACATGCTGGCGAAGGCGCCGCGTTTGTTGACGCCGTAGGCCGCGATGATGCCAAGCGTGATCGGAACCAGGCAGGCCACCCGCGCGGTGGTTGACGGCACCATGAGCGCGATCACGAATCCAACCAGGATGGTGCCGACCACCACGTGCCGAATCTCGGTGCCAACGCGCGAGAGAATGCTGAGCGCGATGCGCTTGTCGAGACCGGTCGCGGTCATGGCGGCGGCCAGGAACAGCGCCGCTGCGACCAGCACGAGCGCGGTATTGGCGAATCCGCTGAAGGCCAAGCCCAGCGCGCCGCTCGTGCCGAGGAGGACTTTCGGGTTCGCGACGTTCGGCGCCAAGCCGAGCAGAAATGCCATCAATGCCGCGATCACGATCGCCGAGACTGCATAATCGATAGCCTCCGTCATCCAGATGATGACGGCGAAGGCGAGAATCGCGAGCATGCGATGCCCGGCGACCGGCAACCCGGCCGGCGTCGGCAAAAGCAGAATGACAACGAGTGCCGCGACCGCGGCCAACAGGCCCCAGTTCGAGGCAAACCAGTTCGATTCCTTTACGCTCGGCTGCGTGGCCGTGCGAACCGTGGATTGAGCGAGGGTGGACATGGATTCCTCCCTGAGAAAAAAATGCCTTCAACGCAGCATCCGCAAAACGCGAAAGACCACATTGCGACAAATCAAATGGCCTTGAAATTGCTCGCCGGCTGACGGCTTTACGGATGGCTGAGGTAGCGGGCTACGGCGGAAAGATAGAAAAGAAAAAGGCGCGCCCCGCGCCCACTTGAGCCGCGAGGCGCGCCTTGCTCGGCGCCCCTGACTTAGGCGGCGGCCTTAACGTCGATCTTTTTCACTTGGGCCGGCGCCGGCTTCGGCACGGTCACCTTGAGCACGCCTTTGTCGATACTGGCCTTGATGGCATCGGCATTGACGCCTTCCGGCAATTCGAGCGAACGCACGAAAGAACCATAGCTGCGCTCGACCAGCCGGTAAGTCTTGTCCTTCTCTTCCTTTTCCGCCTTCTTCTCGCCGCGGATTGTGAGGACGTTATCGGCGAGGTTCACTTGCACGTCCTTTTCCTCGAGGCCGGGCAGTTCGGCGGTAATCTCGATTTGCTTGTCGGTTTCCGTCACGTCCAGGTTCGGCAGCAGCTCAGCGGTGCCACCGGTGGAAAGCGCTGGGAACCCGCGAGTAAAGTCGTCGAACAGCCGGTCGATCTCGCGTTGCAGCGAGATGAACGGATTATCGCTGCGGGCGACATTGCGATCCCGCCCGATGGGTATGAGCGATCTGAGATTCATGGAACACCTCCGCATTTTGCGACGCCATCTTTTGGTGACGTCAAAATTACCAATACACAAGGGCCCCGACCGCTCCTTGAGTCAGCTCAAAAACCGCAAAATAAAGCTGCGCCAGAACTGACGGGCCCGCCACGGATATTTTTGCGCCGTCAATGCGTTAGCGCGGCATCCGACGGCTCGATGGTCAAGCCGGTGGTCGGCTCGATCCAAACCAGGTGATCTATTACCGCCTTGACGCCGGGAATGTTTTCGGCGGCGACTTTAAGCGCCTCGCGTTGGCGTTCGTCGACGATCACGCCCCACAGCTCGACCACGCCGTCATGCACCACGACGTTGGCGGTCGCCGCCGGCGCCCATTGCTCTTTTTGTATCTCCGCCAGCAGACGCTCCCGGATAGCGGCATCGTCCTTGGCGGCGGGCTGCGCCACGCGCGCCAGACTGACCATGGCGTGCATGAGATTGGAGCGCGTGACAATCCCGACCACTTGGCCGCCGCAGACGACCGGCACGCGTTTGATGCGGCGGCGCTCCATCAGGTCGACAATGTCTTCGATCGGCGTGACTTCATCGACGGTCTGCACTTCGGGGGTCATCACTTCGGAGACCTTGCTGCCGTGCGAATGGCTGTATTCGGCGGCGATACGGCCGGGACCCATCAGGAATTCGAGCCAGCGCGAGCGCCGCCGCTCGGTCTTGGTCTCACGGCGGCGCAGGAAGTCCCCTTCCGACAGCACGCCGACCAGGTTGCCGTCTTTGTCGATCACCGGCAGGCCGCTGATGTGATGCTGCAGCATCAGCCGCGCCGCCTGCAACACCGTCGCATCCGGATCGATCGAAATGACATCTCTGGTCATCACGTGTTCGGCGTTCATGGCAGCCTCCATTACTTATTTGGAAGCCATGCTGCCACGAAAGCCGGGCGGCGCCGTTGATTCAGGTCAATCGGAGGATGAAATCGCTTGCGAGATCGCGCCACGATACGCGGATGAACCGGCTATGCCGGCGGTAATGCGACAACGGACCTATAACAACGCGTGCGTGGCTGCGCGCACAAAAAAATGCCCCGGCGAGGGGTGCCGGGGCAGTAAAGCCGAACATTAGTCAGGGAGAACGACGTTCGGCAGCCAGAACTTTACGCGCGCTAGGCATTCAATCGGTTGAGCGCCGCACGGTTACGCAACACAATACGGCGGGAACTCGGCACCGCGATCGCCGCGGTATTTTCAAGCTGGGTCAGCGTGCGCGACACGGTTTCGATAGTGAGGCCGAGATAGTCGGCGATATCCTGGCGCGACATCGGCAGATCAATCTCGTTGTCCATGGGTACGCGCGCCGACATTTCCAGCAGGAACCCGGCCACGCGCTCCTGCGCGGTCTTGATCAGCAGCAGGATATGGGCCTGCACGCGCTGCAATTCGCCGGCCGTCATGGTCCAGAGCTTACGGGCGGTCTCGTTGTCGCGCGCCGCCAGGTTGATCAGGGCGCTGCGTTTGATGACCAACACCTTTGAGTTGACGATCGCTTCGGCGGAAAACGTATGTTCGTCGCCAACTTCGAGGCCGAACACATCGCCGGGCAGATAGAAGGCGCCGATCTGACGACGGCCATCGTTGAGCACCTTATACGTGCGTATGCTGCCGCTCACCACTTTGTAGAGATATTCCGCCGGCTCGTTTTCGCCGTAGATTTCGGCATTGCGCGCGAACGGCATCGGCGCGCCCATCAGTTCGATTGAGGTGCCGAACGAGTGTAAATTCACCGCCGGAACCGGGTGTGCAAGATGGCCTGCCGGATGACGCGAAGAACTGCGGTGGATCATCGTCTGGGTGAGCATGGCGCTGGGTCCTCGATGAATTCGATGGTCATCGATATCCCTGGAGCCGGGCGCCCGAAATTCAGATAATCTCCATAGGGGTTTTACCGGAGGCGATCGGGGCCACCGCCGCGGCCGGGCCGTTATCGGATTAGCCAGGTTAAATGTCTGAAATTGTTACAAAATCTGGAACTTCGTCGGCGCCCGAGCGTGGCAAGATTTTGCGCTATGGCATCGCCCCGACCGCCGTCGCGCTGGCGCTCGCGGCGCGGGCCTTGCTGGCGCCGATTCTGCACGATGACTCGATATTTCTTTATTTCGTACCGACGGTGTTGATTTCGGCCGGCATCGGCGGTCTTGGACCTGGCTTGCTGGCGACCGCGTTAAGCCTGCTGGCCGCGTTTTTCGTGCTCTCGAGCGCATCGTCTATTTCAAATACTGGCTTGGTCAATGCTGCCGCATTCGCCGTCATCGGCATCGGCGTGTCCTGGGGCGGCGGGCTGCTGCACCGCGGCCGCCGGCGCGCGAACCTCATGACGCGCGACGCGCTGGCGCGCGAGGCGCATCTGCAATCGATTCTCGACACCGTGCCGGAGGCGATGATCGTCATCGACGAGCACGGCAATATGCAGTCGTTCAGCAGCGCCGCCGAACGGCTGTTCGGCTGCCGAGCGGCCGAGGCGATCGGACAGAACATCAAGACCCTGATGCCCTCGCCCTATCGCGAAAACCATGACGGTTACCTGCAGCGGTATATGAACACGGGCGAGCGCCGCATTATCGGCATCGGCCGCGTGGTGGTCGGCCAGCGCAAGGACGGCTCGACCTTTCCGATGGAGCTTGCGGTCGGCGAAATGAAATCGGGTGACCAGCGATTTTTCACCGGCTTCATCCGCGACCTGACCGAGCGGCAGCAAACCGAAGCGCGCTTGCAGGAATTGCAGTCCGAGCTCGTCCACATTTCCCGGCTGACGGCGATGGGCGAAATGGCATCGACGCTGGCGCACGAACTCAATCAGCCGCTGTCGGCGATCGCCAACTACCTGAAAGGCTCGCGGCGGCTGCTGGAGGGTGCCAGCGACGAAAAGTCCGCGGCCATGCGCGACGCTTTGGACAAGGCGGCCGACCAGGCCATGCGCGCCGGGCATATTATCCGACGGCTGCGGGATTTCGTCGCGCGCGGCGAAAGCGAGCGGCGCGTGGAAAGCATCACCAAGCTGGTCGAGGAAGCCAGCGCTTTGGCGTTGGTGGGCGTGAAGGATCTCGGCATACGCGTGCAATTCCAATTCAACCCGGAAATCGATCTGGTGATCGCCGACCGCGTGCAGGTCCAGCAGGTCGTGCTCAATCTGATCCGCAATGCGATGGATGCGATGGAAACGTCGCAGACGCGCGACCTCATCGTCGCCATCGCGCCGGCGGACGGCGGCCAAGTCAGGATCAGCGTGACTGACAGCGGTTCGGGAATCTCACCCGAGATCGCCGAGCAATTGTTTCAGCCTTTCATCACGACCAAGCGTCACGGCATGGGCGTCGGCTTGTCGATTTCGCGCGCCATCGTCGAGGCGCATAACGGACGAATCTGGGTGGAACCCAATCCTACCGGCGGAACAATATTCCATTTCACTCTTGCGGTCGTAAACCAAGGAGACGTCGACGATGCAGCCTGAGCCGATCATTTACGTGATCGATGATGATGATGCCGTCCGGCAATCGCTTGAATTCCTGCTGCGAACCGCCGGGCACACGGTGCGCGGATTCGAGTCGGCCAAGGCCTTTCTCGAAATCCTGCCGCAGTTGCGCTCCGGCTGCATCATCACCGACGTACGCATGCCGGACATTACCGGCATCGATCTGCTACGCCGCGTCAAGGAACTCGGCACTGATATTCCAGTGATCATGATCACCGGCCACGGAGACATTTCTCTCGCGGTCGAAGCCATGAAGCTCGGCGCCGTCGATTTTCTGGAAAAGCCCTTCGATGACGACCAATTGCTCGCGGCGCTCAGGTCCACGCTCAGCCGGGATGCCGACCTGGCCGAACGCAAGGCCAAGGTTACGGAAATCCACGACAAGCTGGCGGGGTTGTCGAACCGCGAACGGCAGGTGCTCGAAGGCTTGGTGGCTGGCAACGCCAACAAGACCATCGCGTTCGATCTCGGCATCAGCCCGCGCACGGTCGAGATCTATCGCGCCAATCTGATGACCAAAATGGCGGCCAACAGCCTGTCCGATCTGGTGCGCATGGCGATGGTGACGGGCATCCTGGAAAATCCCGGCAAGCGCGGGCGCTGAACCGCAGTCTCGACTCATGCCCCGACTATTGGTGGCGCTTCACGCCGAGGCCGAGCATGAAGCGTGTGCGAATCTGCACCGGATCGCGGTCGGTGGTGCCGATACCTGGCTTGTTGTCGGTACGCACGGCGATCAAGCTCGGTCCGCCATTATGAAGCGCGGCCGCGACCAGGCGGTCGAAGTCGTCTTCATCGGCGGCCCAGGCGCTGTTGGCTATCCCTGAGCCGCGCGCGATGGCGACCAGGTCGGCGGCCGAGGCGCTCGCCGTCGGCTGCCCGCCGGTGATCTGGTAGATGCCGTTGTCCCACACCACCATCGTGAGATTCTTCGGCGCCCGCATGGCGACGGTGGCGAGGCAGCCGAGCTGCATCAGCAGTGAGCCGTCGCCCTCGAGCGCGATCACGTGCCGCTGCGGCTGCGCGATCGCGACGCCGAACGCAATCGGAATAGCGAGGCCCATGCTGCCGAGCATGTAGAAATTCTGCGGCCGCTGGCCGCTCGCCCACAAATCGAAATTGGCATTGCCGATGCCGCCGACCACCGCTTCATCGCACTTGAGCTGGCCAACCAGCCGCTTGGTCAGGTCGGCGCGGTTCATCACCTTGGCGTTATGAGCGCTGACGGCTCCGGTTTGCTTGGCGGTCATGGGCGGCTCAAGCCTCGAACACTTTGCCGCCGGTCAGCAGCGGCGAGAGGATGAAGACGACCGGCGCCTGCGTCGCCACTGCCTGCTTGATCGAGCGGTCGATGATGAAGGCAAGTTCGTCCTGGCGCGTGATCGTATGATTTTCGACGCCGAGCGAATCGATCACCGGCCGCATGGTCTTGCACACCATGGCCTGGCCGAGATTGAACTCGCCAAGCGTGCCGCGCTCGGAGACGAAGATCAGCGCCGGAATCTGGCTCGGCACCACCAGCGAGGCGAGCGCATTCGGAATGGTGCCGAAGCCGCTGGTCTGCATCAGCACGGCGCCGCGCAACCCGCCCATCCAGGCGCCGGTCACGATGCCGATGGCTTCTTCCTCGCGCGTCGTGGCGAAAGTGGTGAAAAACGGATCGCCGTGCAGCGCCTTGATCAGCGGCGTGAACACCCGGTCGGGGACATAAGTGATGAGTTTGACATTGTTGCTCTTGAGGGTCGCAAGCACGATCTCGTGCCAGGCCGCCGCTCGGGTTTGCATGTCGTTCATGGATTAAGCGGACCGCGTCAGGCGACGTGTGAATATCATGGAAATTGTGTGCTTTGGCCAAAGGCGCCGCCGGCCGCGGCATCACCGCATCCGACGCCATTGCTCCAATATTCGCAAAAGCTTACCCTAATATCGGCATGGGCGCTAACGAGAAAATATTGCTCAGCAATAAGGGGAGGACCATGAAGAAAGCACACGGAAATCCGATGCTGTCGCGGCGGCGTATCATCAAGGGTGCAGGCGTGCTGGCGGCGGGCATCGCCGCGCCGGCGTTTCTGCACATCCGCTCGGCCTATGCCGCCTACCCGGAGCGCCCGGTCAAGATCGTGGTGGCCAATACGCCGGGCGGGCCGTCCGACATCGTTGGACGCATCACCGCCGCCGCGCTCGAGCAAGCGACCGGCAAGACCTTCATCATCGAGAACCGCGGCGGCGCCGGCAGCAATATCGGCATGGGCTACGTCGCGCGCTCCGACCCGGATGGCTACACGATCTTGCTCGCGACCAACGCCTATTCGGTCAATGCTACGCTTTACAACACTATCCCGTATGACCCCCTCAAGGACTTCGTGGGGGTCAGCGAACTGGCAACCTCGCCCAATACTTTTGTGGTCAAGTCCGATTTGTCAGCGAAGACGGTGAAGGAATTCGTCGCGCTCACCAGGGCCAATCCGGAGAAGTTTAATTGTGCGACACCGCCAATCGGCACGACACCGCAGATCCAGCTCGAGGTTTTGAAACTCCGCGAAAATCTGCCCAAGCTGGAAGACGTCGTGTTCAAGGGCGGCGGCGACGCCATTCAAGCTTTGCTCAGCGGCACCACACAGTTGAGCTCCGGCTCGCTGCCGCCGGCGGCACAGCACATCAAGGCTGGCACGCTGCGATGCCTCGCGGTCACCGGCGAAACGCGCTGGCCCGACATGCCGGACGTTCCGACCATGGCGGAAGCCGGCTACCCGGACTTCGTGTTCGCCACCGACACCGTGCTGATGGCGCCCGCCAAGACGCCGCCTGAGAACGTCAAGTGGCTGGAGCAGGAAACGCTCAAGGTTCTCTCAACGCCGGAGATGAAAGAGAAACTGTACAAAGCCGGTTTCCAGGTACGGCCGAAGGGCGCCGATGCCGCCTGGGCGCGCGTCAGCAAGGAAATCGCGATGTTCAAGGACATTATCGATAAGTCCGGCATGAAGAAGCTGTAGAGGCTGAGCGGCCGTGCGCATCCGGACCATCGAGCCGATTGCGGTCAGCCTGCCCATGCTCAAGCCCGTCATCATGGCGGGCGAGGTAGTACGCCGCGCCGACAACGTGCTGGTGCGAGTCGAAGCCGATAACGACTTCGTCGGTTGGGGCGAGGCCGCGTCGGCGCCGATCATGACCGGCGACACGCTCGAGAGCATCGTGTCCGCCGTGCATTATCTCGAGTCGGCGCTGCGCGGACGCGATGGCGCCGATATCGCCGGCGCGCACGCGGCCATGGACGGCCGCATGTACGGCAACCACGGCGCCAAGGCGGCAATCGAGATCGCATTGCATGATCTCGCCGGTCGCGCCGCCGGCAAACCGGTGCACGCGCTGCTCGGCGAGAAGAAACGCAGCCGCATGGCGCTGCTCGGCGTGATCGGCGGCGGCGACTTAGAGGGCGACCTGCGCGACGCAAAAAAAAAGAAAGCGGCCGGCATCACCGCCTACAAGATCAAGGTCGGCATCGACACCGCCGCCAACGATGCCGCCCGCACACGCGCGATCTGTAAGCTGCTCGGCCCGGGCCTGCTGATTTCCGCCGACGCCAACCAGGGCTACACGACCGAGCAGGCCATCGACTATGTGCGCGCGGTGAAAGGCTGCGGCCTCGATTTCTTCGAGCAGCCGGTTGTGGCCGACGATCTCGCCGGCATGGCTGCGGTCGCCGCGGCCGCGCTCGAGATCGCAATCGGCGCCGACGAAGGCATCCATTCGCTCGCCGACATCAAGCGCCATCACGAGCGCAAGGCCGCGCGCGGCGTCAGCCTGAAGGCAATCAAGCTCGGCGGCATTCGAGCGGTGGTCGAGTCCGGCAAGCTGTGCGACAGCCTCGGCATGAGCGTCAATATCTCCTGCAAGACCGGCGAATCCAGCATCGCCTGCGCGGCGGCGCTGCACGTCGCCTCCGTCATCCCCAACATCGCCTGGGGGCTGACGCTGACGCATAGCGGGCTCGCCGAGGACGTGACCGCGCAGCCGATCCGCACCGATAAAGGTCACGCCGACAGCATCGAGCGCCCGGGGCTCGGCATCGACGTCGACGAGGATCGCGTACGCCGGCACCGCGTGCAGATCGCCACGCGGAACGTGGCCTGATGCCATCGCTTTTTCGGTTTTGATCATCGCCGGCAGCCGGATTCGGCTTGCGGGCCTTTACTGGAGTGATCTTGCATACTCACGGGCAGCCGAAAACTGGCTGCGAAGACTTTCACCGAGAATTGATTCAAAATCAGTATTTCGCGGCTTTTTCTTCTATTATGGAGCAGTTCCAGGTGCCCAGTTGGCTTAAAGCTCGCGATCTCGGAGACGAGCATGTTCGCGTGCGCCTCCGGAAATGTGACTGGACACACCCTTCTTAAACGCGCAGCCTCATGCCGATCGAGACGCCAACGCAAAGCGTTCGGGCTTTCAATTCAACTTTTCAACTGGGACCCTTTTGAGTGTTCCATTCCCTCGTTCCGAAGCATGTCGGACGAAAGGAAATCCCATGCGCACCCTTGTCGAGCCGCCGCCCTCGTCGCGCTGTGACCTCTGCGGTGGCGAGTTGCGACTCAAGCAGATTGAGTCAGCCAACCGTACCCTTGATTTGGACAACGAGATATTCATCTGCATAAAGTGCGGCCGTGAGCAGGCATGTACCGTGAGCCACGACCACAGTTTGCCGAGCCCCAAGGCGGCCTAGCCGAGCGATCGCAGGTAGGTCATCCGAGGATCAAACGGACATGATGGGTGGCGCCGTCGTCAACTAGCGTGATGCCGGTCGAACCGTGAGCGAGCGCTTGGCCATCCAGTTCCAAGCGGGCAATGCCACGGCAAACTCCGCTATGATTTTCAACGAACACTTCGTAGCGCGTCGTGTGGTGGCGAAATGAAATTTCGAAATCTCGCCACGCGCGGGGCACGCAGGGATCGAGCCTCAATGTGGTGCCCTCCACGGTGAATCCCAAAACCGACTCTAAACCTGCCCGATACATCCAACCGGCCGAGCCCGTGTACCATGTCCAGCCGCCCCGCCCCACGTGTGGCGGAACGGAGTAGACATCCGCACACACCACATATGGTTCCACCTTGTAGCGTTGCGCGGCAGCCCAAGTGCGAGCGTTGTTGATTGGATTGAGGAACGAAAGCAAATTCGCTGCCTTGTCCCCATCGCCAAGCTTGGCAAATGCTTGAACTGACCAGATAGCAGCGTGAGTATATTGCCCGCCATTCTCGCGGATTCCCGGCGGATAGCCCTTGATGTAACCGGGTTCCGGCGTGGATTGATCGAAGGGCGGCGTGAACAGCAGAGCAAGTCGGTCATCACGCAAGATGAGATTTTCGTCGACCGCCGCCATGGCACGCGCGGCGCGTGCTGGGTCTGCCGCGCCGGAGATCACTCCCCAGGATTGAGCGATGGAGTCTATGCGGCACTCGCTGCTCGATGCTGACCCGAGCGGCGTTCCATCGTCAAAATAGCCGCGGCGATACCAGTCGCCATCCCAACCGTCTCGCTCAAGGGCATCGCGCAGCGACGTCGCGTGCTGCCGCCATGATGCTGCGCGATCATGCTGACCCCGTTGCTCCGCGAACGCGACGAAATTCCCGATGGTGGCGTGAAGAAACCAACCCAGCCAAATGCTTTCGCCCTGTCCGCCCGCGCCCACCCGGTTTAATCCATCGTTCCAGTCTCCCCCGCCGATCAGCGGGAGACCATGGCGTCCGAGCGTAAGGCTGCGATCGAGACCGCGAGCGCAATGTTCGAACAGCGTCGCCCGCTCATCCGAGGGCATAGGCTGAAAAAACGCATCCTGCTCGTCAGGCGCGAGGGTCATTCCATCGAGAAACGCAATTTCCTCGTCGAGGACAGCGAGATCGCCAGTCGCCATCACATATTGTGCCGTGGCGTAGGGCAACCAGAGAAGATCATCGGAAACGCGCGTGCGAATGCCCTTGCCTGAGGACGGCAACCACCAGTGCTGAACGTCACCCTCGGTAAACTGTCGTGCCGCTGCGCGCAGCAGATGCTCCCGCGTCAGCTTTGGCTGCGACAAGCAAAGCGCCATCCCATCTTGCAGCTGATCGCGGAAGCCATAAGCACCGCTTGCCTGGTAGAATCCCGATCGAGCCCATAATCGGCAAACGATCGTTTGATAGAGAAGCCAGCGGTTCATCAGGATATCTATCGCACGATCGGGCGTGCGCACCTGGACCGCGCCCAGCGTATCGTCCCAGTACCTTGTTACTTCGCGGAAGACCTCATCGAGGTCGGCCGCTCGAAACCGTTCGACCAGCGACAGGGCTTCCACTCGCGTCGCCGCATCGCCCAACAAAAAGGTGACTTCTACCTCACGGTTTGGCGGAATCTCCACGACGGTTTGCAGAACGCCGCAAGGATCGAGGCCGGCGCCGACCCGGTTGGACAACGGATTCCGGCTTGCGAGCGCGGCCGGCAATGCGAAGCTGCCATTGCGACCGATGAACTCAGTGCGATCGCCAGACCACGAACCTTGCCGGCCAGCCAAGTCGGCAAAGGCCACACGGGCGCCGAACTCCATGCGCCACGGATTGCGCGCCAGTAACACACCGGTTTCGGGATCGATTTCAGTGACGATATAGGGCGCACAAGCGGTGCGCGAAGGTCCCAGCACCCACTCCACATAGGCCGTTACCGATAGTCGCCGCCGGCGGCCCGAGACGTTCTTGATCTTCAGTCTGGAAATCTTGATGGAATCGTCGAGCGGAACGAACTGCAGAAGATCGAGCTCAATCCCGTGCGACACATGCTCGAATCGGCTGTACCCCTGGCCATGTCTGGCAATGTATCGGGCGGCGTCGTCGCGGATGGGAAGCGCGGTCGCCGTCCAGACCTCTCCACTGTCCTGGTCGCGCAGGTAAATGGCTTCACCGGGGCTGTCGCTGACCGGGTCGTTCGATCGAGGTGTGAGCTGGTTCTCGCGGCTATTGCCCGACCATGTATAACCGCTGCCCTCAGCGGAGACCTGGAAGCCGAACGAAGGATTGGCGATGACATTCACCCAAGGCGCGGGCGTCTCTTGATCCCCGTCGAGGATGGTGACGTATTCCCTTCCATCCTTATCAAATCCGCCAATTCCGTTGAAAAACTCGAGCGGCGGCGGCGCGACGAACTCGGGCGGGCTCACGCTCCGCGGCGCCAGACGCGGCGGTTCGGCGGCCGGTGCTATTTCTTGCAGACGTTTGACTTGCTCAGCGAGGCTTCCACGCCGGCTTACAATCACCACGCGCGCCACCGTCTGAAGCAGGCTTCGCACCTCGGCAGACAGCAGGTCGGCGCGCAGCAAGAACACCGCCCCATGGCGGCGCTCCGGCATTCGCGCCAGGTTTACGCGAACGACCGACTCCAGAGCGGTTTGCAGATCCTGGACATACGAGGTGCTTCTCTCGTTGACGATCACCAGGTCCACCGCGAGCTGCTTCATCCGCCAGTAGGAATGCGCGCGGATCAATTGGCGTACGGTCTCCAGGTGTTCGGCCTCATCGATCCGGCACAGCACAATCGGTAAGTCGCCAGAGATACCGTGCGCCCAAAGCGCCGATGGGCCGAGATCGTTCCGTTTCAAGATTTCAGGCGACGGTCTCAACGTCAGGTCAGAGTACATTATGCGATTGGCGAGACGCTGGAACAGGTGGGCTTCGTCCGGCGTTATGCCGAGATGATGAAGCTGAACCTGAGCCTGGGTCCAGGCCAAGGTGGCGGCACGCTCGAACGCCGCGACATCGTGGTGCTTATCGGCGAGGCTGATAACCTCGTCGCGCGAACGAGCCAGAAGCGTCCAAAAAGACAGACGAACGGTCGCGCCGGGTGGGACGCGAACGCGTCGGCGGATGCTGAAGATAGGATCGAGCACCGTCCCGACTGTGTTCGAGAGAGGCCGGCCGCTGCTCATGGACATCGGCGAGCGGACGCCGTTGCCACGGCCAAGGAAGCGCGCCCGGTCGGTCTCGTATTGCAGCTCGTCGGTGGCCTCGCCTTCCAATACGGCCAGATGGGCGGCCCATACCTCCGGTTCCTCCGGTGCCCGCCTTCGGCGGGTCGCCAGAAGTGCGCCCAGTTCGGGCACGAACTCGGTCTGTACAAATAGCTTTGAAAACGCCGGATGCGCCGCATCATCGCTCGATGGCGCCAAGACAACCTCGGAATAAGACGTTACCTCGATCTCGCGCGTGCGTGCCCCAAGATTCGAGACCGACACGCGTCTGACTTCCCCGTCATCCTCCGGCGATACGACGACATCGAGCGTTGTCGCAAGGGTTCCATCGCGTCTCGCAATTTCAACGCGATCCTCCGAAAACGCCACTTCGTAATTGTCCGGTCTGGCGCCGCTCGGCTGAAAGCCCGCGGACCAGACAGCGCCGTTTTCGACATCTCGCAGATAAACATACGACCCCCAAGGATCGCAGGTGACGTCTTCGCGCCAACGCGATACGGCGAGATTGCGCCAGCGGCTGAACCCCGATCCGGCGGCGGTGATCATAACGGCGTAGCGGCCGTTCGACAGAAGATGACTACGCGGGACCCGATCGTGCGGCGAGCGGAACCGACGCAACATGGGTGGCACGAGTTCGCGTACCTGCGCCGTCTGGCTCACTTCTTCGGCGCGCACCCATTTTACCGCGACATCGCGGGGCGGCCTTTCCTGCAGCAAAAGCTCGGTCGCCTGGACGATTGGATTGGCATGAAAGCGCGTTCGCATCGCCCCGCCGTGAAGCGTGTTCGCGATAGCAATCAAACTCATCCCTTGATGGTGCGCCATATAGGCGCGCACGACGGCGACATTCTTACCCTCCTGAATACGCCCCGGCGTGTAGTCCAAGGCCTCATACCAGCCGTACCGGCCACACCCGCCCACGTCGGCCAGACGGGTGAAATTCCGCACCGCGGCGACTGGTTCGATCATGGATGCGAGCGCCGTCGCATAGGGCGCGACGACGATGTTCTCACTGAGCCCGCGCTTCAGTCCGAGGCCGGGGACACCAAAATTGGAATATTGATAGGTGAGCTCGAGATCGCGGAAGTTGTACGCGGACTCGGAAATCCCCCACGGAACTCCGAGCTGAGCGCCGTATTCGATCTGGCGACTCACGATCAGCCGGGCCGTTTGATGCAACAGGCTCCCTTCGGGCTCGCGCATCACCAGTTCCGGCATCAGGTACTCGAACATCGATCCTGACCATGAGATCAGAGCCGAGCCGCGGTCGATCGGGGTCACCGCGCGCCCCAATTTGAACCAATGTTTCGGTGCGATGTCACCTTTGGCGATCGCGATGAAGCTCGCCAGCCGCGCTTCGGATGCCAGCAGATCGTAGCAGCTCGGGTCCAGCACGCCCTCGGCAGATTGATAGCCGATGGAGAGCATCTGTCTGGCGGGATCCAAAAGAAATCCGAATTGCATTTCGTCGAAGATTTTTTCGGCAAGCTCGTCGAGGCTTTCAATTCGTCGTATGAGAGCTTGGGCCGTTACTGCCGCTTGCTCCAACGCCGCAATGTGGCGGTCAATTCGCGCGAGATCATCGTCAGCGACGCTCGAAGTGTGATCGGCTTTTTGCTGGGTCAGATCTTCAATCAATGTCTGACAGTGATCGGGCAAATTGGCCAAAGTCAGCACGCCGGATGAAGCCTCGCCAGCAATTAAATGAATCCAAGGGAGCAAACCGTCGACATCGCGCTGATGACCCTGGACAGAAGCAGCAATGGCCTCTGTCCAAATCACCACATCCGCTTTGCCGGCAACTTCATCATGCCCGTCCTCTAAAATCGCTCGCGCGAGCTCAAGAAGTGTTTCGGACTGTCGTCCCAGGTTCGACAATCGGAAGGCAAAATCCGCCGGTGATTTCGCAGGCGATTCCAACGATGCCGCCAGTGAATCGAGCGTGATTTGAAGCTGTTTGCGAGCGTTCTCCGATATTCGGCGATCGCCGCTCAGAGCATCCAGAGCGGCTAGAGTAAGCTTCACTGAGTCCATGATCCCGGTAAGCGCTTCCGGACCGATAACAGGCGTTGCAATCATCTCCCGGCAAGCGCTCCGGAGTACAATCAGGTGCCCAGCGAGATTCCCGCTGTCGACCGATGATATGTATTTTGGCTCGAGCGGATTAAGATCATGCGTGTCATACCAATTGAAGAAGTGACCGCGGAATCGCTCCAGCCGGTTCATTGTCCGAAGCGTTTCTTCTAATCGATCGACGGCCGATGTGAGGTCGATCCAGCCAAAATCTCGCGCGGCCAGCACCGAGAGAAGATAGAGGCCCAGATTTGTCGGCGAGGTGCGGTGGGCAACGACCGGCCATGGGTCCTCCTGAAAATTATCCGGAGGAAGCATATGATCTTCCGCCGTCACGAACGTTTCAAAGAAGTGCCAGGTGCGCCGCGCCGTAAGGCGCAGACTTTCCGACTCCGCGTCCGACAGCGAGCTCTGGTCGGGGCGTGGCGACCCGCTCACCCACCATGCGATGGCTGGTGACAGCATCCAGACAGCGATGAATGGAGCGGCGATCAACCAAGCGTCGTGATCGGCGTAAGCAACGGCCAATGCTCCGCACACGGCCAATGCGACCGCGCCGGCCATCCGCCGATAGAAGCCGACAAGCTTGAGTTCGCGATCGGCGCCCGCCGCTGCGGCGGTCAGCCATTCCAGCAATCCTCGGCGCCGATACAGTCTAGACAACGTCCGGGCGATTGCGTCGCCCATCAGCCAAGCCTGATGCGCGAGCAGCGCCACTTGCAGGCAGAACTGCAACACGGCGACTCTGAGATCGAGACGAAAAGCACGGAAGTGGCTGCCGGTCGTGATCCCGGAGCGGCGCGGAATCACGCGAGCAACAAGAGGCAGGAACGCAGTTAACAGGAAGGGAAGAAGAACGAAGCCGCACCAGAGCGAGGCGGCTGCTGGGGGCAGCAAGATCCATCCGGTCAAGAGGGCGAGGAAACTCGCCGGGGCCGACAAAGTGCGGCGAAGGTTGTCGACGAGCTTCCAGCGGCCCAGCGGCGGAATGTCCGTCCGTCCACGGCCGCCGGTCGCCGACCCGCTACCAATGGTCCAAGGCAGCAACTGCCAGTCACCGCGCGCCCATCGGTGCTGACGGGATGCGGCAACGTCGTAACGCGACGGAAAATCTTCAAAGACTTCGACATCGGAGACCAGCCCCGCGCGGGCAAAAATACCCTCCAGTAGGTCGTGGCTGAGAACCGAGCTTTCCGCGATACGGCCTGCGAGCGCCGCCTCGAAGGCATCCACATCGTAAATGCCCTTGCCGCTGTAGGAGCCCTCCTCGAACAGGTCCTGATAAACGTCGGACACGGCCGCTGCGTATGGGTCGATGCCGGTCGGGCTCGAGAACACGCGCTGATACAGCGAGCCATCGCGCACGGTGGGAAGCGATGGCGTCACCCGCGGCTGCAGCACGCCATATCCCTCGACCACACGGCGAGACACGAGGTCAAGTTTTGGCCGATTGAGCGGGTGCGCCATTTTCCCGATCAGGCGCTTGGCAGCTCCAATGGGAAGCCGTGTGTCGGTGTCCAAGGTGATGACGTAACGAACGCCCGGCGGCACGAGCGGTGGCCGGCCGCCGACCGCCAAGAAGGTGGTGTCGTTGGCGCCGCGCAGGAGCCGGTTGAGCTCATGCAGTTTTCCGCGCTTGCGTTCCCATCCGATCCACTCGCCCTGACTCTCGTTCCAGACCCGCCGGCGATGGAGCAGAAGAAAACGAGGTCCGTCCGATGCCGGTCCGTACCGGCCATTGAGGCGGCCGATTCCCTCAATCGCTGCACCCAAAAGTTCCTCGTCACCTGCCGCGCTCTCGGTTAATGAGTCCGTCCAGTCCGATAGGAGCGCAAACCGGATATCGCCATCCGGACTCGCGAGATAATGGATTTCCAACCGCTCGATGAGTTCGTCGATGGCTGCGCTACTCGTGAGCAGCGTCGGCATGACGACGATGGTACGGAACTCGCTCGAAACACCATCGCGAAGCTCGAGCCCGGGGAGCACTGCGGGACCGAACCGATCCGTGACCACGCGGTTCACCAGCGTGATTGCGGCATCGACGGAAATAAAGAGGCCCAGGAACGCCAGCAACAGTAAACTCCACCCATCGGCGCCGGCCATACTGACCACGAGCAGTGCCAGCGCGACAAGCAGCCCGGCAGTTAACGTGACGGTCGCCAGATAGCCTGAAATCCCCACCGCGGTGTTCGCACGTACCAGCCAATTCTTCAGCGGAGCGCGAAAGCCGAGTTGCTTTTCGAACGCCCGACGTCCTTGCCCAATTAAGTAATAGCCGGGGTTGCGCCGGCGAGGATCCACCTCAGCCGTTCCGGTTTGCCGGCCGGCTTCAGCGCATTTTGCAATGAGGATGGCTTCTCGGCCGACATCGATTTCCGAGTGCGCCGACCCGCGCGCAAGTTCTTCGATAGCGCGGCGATACCGATCGCGCGTCGGAAAATCCATATCGGCGAAGTCACTGCCCGCCCGTAGCTCCTCGTCGACGAGACTGACCCGTTCGAAGAAATCCGCCCAATCAAGCTCGGATATTAGCCGCATGCTGGTGACGATATTGCGGACAGTGACGTTCGCCGCGCCCTGCCTGCGGTGCTCTTCGCGCACGATGTCATCGGCGTTTGTGCCCTGCGAACTCAGGCGCTTATCCAGCCACGAAAGCGCCGGCGTCGTGGCCGGATCTTCATCGCGCAATCGTTGGACGAGCTGAACCGCAAAAGATCTCGTGAGCGATGAATGTGTAAACTCTCGCAGGACCGCAGCGGCTGCCTCGGGCGATCTGATTCCTGCACCAAGCAGCCGATCAGCCAATACGTCGGCAGCGTCGCGCGATGTCTGGCTGCCGACGATGAGATCGGCCAAACGCCGCAGATTCTCCACGAGCACGACTCGAATTGTAATTGCGAGAGCCCATAGCTCGCCGATCGTCAGCGGCTGAACTCGCTGATAGGCCAACACGAACCGTCGAAGCATCTCCGCTTCAAAACGACTGTCCGTGTGCGCAACGAAGGCCCAAGCTATTTCGAAAATCCGCGGATATCCCTTGAACGGGCCTTCCGCCAGTTTTGGAAGTTGACGGTAATAACTTGGCGGAAGATCGGTTCGGATCTCACGAATCTGATCTTCCGCGAGATGGAAATTATCGATCAGCCATTCGGCTGCAGGGGTAATGGGTCGCTTATCGGCAATTGCGGCTGCGATGACACGATAGGCGTCAAGAAGGGCCTCATCGTTGTCGCGAACTCGTGTTGCAAGCGGCCGCCCTCGCTCCGGCCGCGAGCTGACGGACTGCGCTGCGGCCAAGCTCTCCGCGTGCTGTTCAAGGCGCTCGACGCTGAAAAGCTCCTCGCGGATTGCTTCCTCGTCGGCCCAAGGCGGAGCCGACGAGATCCTTGGTAGCAATCTTGAAAATCGCCTACGCACAAGTGATCCTCGTTCTCGGTGACGATCGGCGTTGCGCCGGAGATGTCCGTCTCTCGTAGACTTGCTATCTAACGGTTGCCGACCCGACCGGGGAACCGCACAATGTCCGCGGTGCCTCGGTTGGCTCGCGCCGCGGATCGGCTTCGGAATTCGGAGATGTCGCGAAGTTAACCGGGAAGCGGGACGATAATGCTAGCTTTGTCGCCTATATATTCCCATATAAACACGATCGACGCGAATACATCGTCGGAATCGGTAGCTAAGTGGCGGTAATTGCTCTCGCCTTTCAACACGCGGGTTCTTTAAATGCCTATTTCAGCCAATTCTCAGATTCTTCGTATTGAGGCGGTCGAGGCGCAATTACCGGTGCGGAGAACACTGCTGTGAAAGCTTTGACGGAAAGCAAGATTCGCGCCGACCGGCTGCGGGCTGAGATCGCGCAGCTTGAAGCACGCTATGACGGATTGTTTCCGCCTGGGGTCTATTCGGTCCTCGAAAGCCTCAGACTTGAACTCGTTGCCCTCAATAAGACCGTTTAGCCGAAACAATGTACCGACATTAATGCAAGCACTCTTCATCGGGCAGACTTATATCGACGTGACATTTTTGACCGATCGGATGCCGACCGGAGACGAGAAGCATGTCGCATCGGCCTATGCTATCTCGTTCGGTGGAAATGCGGTCACGGCTGCATTCTGCTGCGCAAAATTAGGACTTGTGCCCGAACTGCTCGCGACGGTCGCCGACGACTGGCTCGGTCGCATGTTCCTGGATATGGCCGCGAAGTATGCGATTGCGATCCATCCGCGGAAGGTTAGAACGTCGTCGCTGTCATTCGTCATGCCGAACGATGGCAAGCGGGCCATCGTCCGTTGTCGTGATGACGATTTTCTCGACCCGTTCCCCCTCCTGAACCTGTCAGGCTGCCGGGCGCTTCATTTGGATGGCCATCAGCCGGATGCGGCGATGTATCATGCCAAAGTTGCCCGGGAAGCAGGGATACTCACCTCGCTCGACGGCGGCGGACAGCGATCAAACACGCATGAGCTCCTTGCCTTCATCGACATCGCGATCGTAGCCGAGCGCCTTTGCGAGCAGATGCAGCTCGAGCCGGCAAGAATGCTCGACTATCTCAAGAGTCGGGGCTGCAAAATTGGCGGCGTGACGCTCGGCGAGCGTGGCCTGCTCTGGTACGATGAGGCAGGTACTGTTCGAACACTTCCAGCTCTTACTGTGCCGCCGGATCGTATTCTCGATACGAGTGGGGCTGGCGATGTTTTCCACGGCGCTTATGTCTACTCCTATCTCACCGATGCCGCGAAAAGTTGGGAGGAGCATTTCCGCTTCGCCCGCGCCGCTTCCACTTACAAAATCCAACACCTCGGTAACGAAGCAGGATTGCCAACTCTTGCCGATATCGCCACGGTTGAGTGTGAGTTCACCGGCAATACTGATTGCACCAAGTAGTACTAGCGATGTCCGAAATGGGTCGATAGTGTTGAAAAAGGGCTCGCGAATATCGGCGAACAGTGATTCCGTTTGCTGGAGGCTGCCAGCGGCGGAGGTTTGCCATGATGGGTCGGCAGAGGGGCGATCAGAGCCAGCTATTTTACCTGTTCAATCTCGAAGGGCGCGTTCCGGCGAACCATCTGCTCCGCCGGATCAATCCGGTGGTGACGCGGGTGCTGGCTGACCTGCGCGAGAAGCTGGCCCCATTCTACAGCGACATCGGCCGGCCCTCGATCGATCCTGAGCTCATGATCCGGATGCTGATCGTCGGCTACTGCTACGGCATCCGCTTCGAGCGACGGCTGTGCGGCGAAGTGGAGCTGCTCTGGCCTACAGATGGTTCTGTCGGCTCGATCTCGATGACACGGTTCCCGATCATTCGACGTTCTCGGTCAATCGCTATGGCCGCTTCCGCGACAGCGACATCTTGCGTCATGTGTTCGAGGCGGTGGTGCAGGCCTGCATGGACGCTGGCCTGGTCAAGGGTGAGGGCTTCGCCGTCGATGCCAGCGTTATGGAGGCTGATGCCAGCCGCTATCACGGTAAGGCTCCCGATGAGGTCGACTGGTTCCTACCAGAACGCCAGACCCGCGCGGTTGCCGAGTTCCTGACCGCACTCGATGACGAAGATTCCGACGCCAACCGTAAGCTGCCGAAGGTGATATCGCCGGTCGATCCGTGCTCGGCGTGGACAGCGAAGGCCAACAAGCGCGTGCAGTTCGGCTACGGGCTCAATTACCTGATCGACATAGAGAACGCGGTCATCGTCGATGTGGAAGCCACACCGGCCAGAACCTATGACGAGGTGGCTGCTACGAAGACGATGATCGAGCGGACTGACGAACGAATGGGGCTCAAGCCCAAGCGTCTCGTCGCCGACACGGCCTAACGGCACCGGCAAGTTCCTGGGTTGGCTGATCGAGACCGGTATCACGCCTCACATTCCAGTCTGGGATAAGAGCACCCGTGAGGATGGCACTTTCTCGCGTACCGACTTTACATTCGACAATGAGCGCAACGTCTACGTCTGCCCAGCCAGCAAGCTGCTCACGACCACAGGCAGCGTCGGCGCCGACCATGTTCTGCGCTACATTGCGCTCAAGCGGGACTGCGAGGCCTGCCCGCTCAAGCCGCAGTGCTGCCCGAAGACACCCTCCCGCAAGGTCCCACGCGATCTCAACGAGGATGCCCGCGATCATGCCCGCGCGCTGATGGGGACGCCGGAGTTCGCCCAATCCCGCGACGAGCGCAAGAAGATCGAGATGCGCTTTGCACATCTGAAGACCCATCACCGCTTCGAGCGAATGCGTCTGCGCGGCCTCTCCGGCGCACGCGACGAGTTCCACCTCGCCGCCATCGTGCAGAACCTTAAAACGCTGGCGGGCCATGTCTGGCGTCCGCCGCCGAACGTCCAGGCAGCATGCGTCGTGTGAGCGTGGGTGGCACAAAGTGTCAGTAGTGTGAGCGATCTTGTCGCTCCCCAATGGGGGCGCCGAGCAAACGACCGGCAAAAGCGCAACTTAAGAGCCCCGCCCGCCTCGTCGCCGACTTTATCAACACCATCTGCCAGAAGCTGAAGTCAGCTCAGGGTAAATCGAGTTTGCAAAATTTGGCAACGCTATCGCGCGCGGAATCTATTTTACTGGCATTTTATTCCTTTATTGCCCCGGTCATCGCCGAGACGTAGTGCTCGACGAAGAAGGCATACAGGATCACTAACGGCAGCGAGCCAACCAGCGCGCCGGCCATCAGTGAACCCCAACGGTAAATATCGCCGTCGACGAATTCATTGACGATGGCGACCGGCACGGTCTTGTTCTGGGTCGAGGACAGGAATGTCAGCGCGTAGATGAATTCGTTCCAACATAGCGTGAAGCAGAAGATGAAGGATGAGATCAGCCCCGGTATCGCCAGCGGCAG
>CABECD010000258.1_pt1 | contig 25311 bp, 24 predicted proteins | sample 3132731 | NCBI WGS metagenome assembly CABECD01 (sample SAMEA5534347, study PRJEB31848) | metagenome | biome: tundra; feature: field; material: soil | place: USA | collected 2013-05 | depth 0.45 m | reverse complement strand
ACCGCCGCGCGCAGCTCGAGCGGAACGCCGGTGACGCGGCCGATGGGAAAATCCATGGCGACGACATTTGTTGCCTGGGCAAAGGCGCGCTCGGTCGCGGCGGCGTCGCCGAAATTTGTATCGACCAGGGTATTATTTGGCACCTCGTCCCAGACCGCCGGGGCGCCGGCGCGCATGGCGTCTTCTGAATCCAGCACGAAAGGCAGTTCGTCGTAGACGACCTTGAGCGCTTCGGCCGCATCCAGCGCCTGCGCGCGGGTCTCCGCGACCACCATGGCGACCGCTTCGCCGACATGGCGCGCCTTGTCGGCGGGCAACAGCAAATGCGGGCCGATGAAAACTTCGCTGCCGCCGGGCCCGGTGAGCTTCATGTCGTCGTGCGTCTTCGGCAGCGGATCGTGCGGAATGGCGCCAAGGCCGTCGGCCAGGCAATCGGCGCCGGTGAAGACGCCAAGCACGCCGGGCAACGCCAGCGCGCGGCTCTTGTCGATCGAGACGATGCGCGCATGGGCATGCGGCGAGCGCACCATCGCCGCGTAAGTTTGCCCGGGAAAATCGAAGTCGTCGGTGAAGCGGCCCTCGCCGATGAGCAGCCGCGCGTCTTCGTGGCGCGGCATGGGCTGCCCGATGAAGCGGAAGCCGGACTCCGGTTTATTCATCGCCAGGCACCGGCCACGTTACGAGGGAAACGGGTTATTCCTTGAACACCTTAGCCACGCGGTCGACAATATCCTTCGGCGTTTTGACGATCTCGTCGCTGTCTAACACGTTGCTGCATGTGCCCTGGCCGCCGTCGCTGCTCGGCGATGCCTTTCCGCAACTTCGGTCAATGCTTGCGGGCCTGATCTAACCAGGGTGACTACGGGAGCGCCCGCGCGCAGGCATTATCAGGCCGGGAGCGTAGTCCAGGATCGCCGGAGATTCCAGAAAGAACAAATAGCAGAGCCCGATCGGCACCGAGAGCCCGGCGAGAATGAATATCGACACATAGGCGCTGCGGTACAGATGGCCGTAGTACCACGCCAAGGTGTCCGTCCAGATCGAGCGCGGCAATAGGATTGACCGCACGCGCCCATTGAATTCGGCGGCGTGGCTGGAGGTGTTGCCGGCAACCGCGGCGAAGAAGCCATCCCAGCTTTTGGCGAGATCGTCGTAGCTGGAATAGGCGATCGGCCACGACCAACGGCCCGCGCCGGACAGCCACCGCAATAGTATTGTAAGCGAACGGCCACTGCATCGGCTTCGGCCAGCGCAGACCGAAATAGGACGGCAGTTGCGGGATTGTCTTCGCGGCGACGGCGTGTTCGCCGGCAACGGTCGCATCGCCCTACGCCCCGTGACGCGCGTCGGGCGGCGAAACCGGTGGAGCAGGCGGCATCAGGATATCGCGCAACAGGCGCTCAACGACGCCCGCGTCCAAGGCCTGCCATTGATGATCGGTGTGGGCCGTGGCGTCCAAGGCGAGCAGACGCCGCGGCGTCGCGGCATGTTTGGGGTCGATCCACAGCACCGGCCGTCCTTCGTTGCAGGCACGCGCGACGACGCCGGCGGTGCCGCCTGGACCGTCCGCCTGCCGGCCATCCCAAACCGCGACCAGCAGGTCGATCTGGCGAATGAGAAATGCCGCTAAGGCGTTATAGTGCTGTGCTCTGCCGGCGTCGTCCCGGACGTCGACTCCCGGCAACAGCGGCAGCTCTGTCACGGAGGCGGCGCGCGCCAGCAGACTCTCGAATTCGGCATTGGAATCGCTCGCCGCCGCGGCTCCGAGAAAGTCGCGCACATATTCCGAACGCGGCATCGGCAAGACAGCTTCGAGCCGCCAATCTGCCGGAGCGGCGGTGATGGCGATGCGATCGGCGCCTTCCGCCAGACCGCTGACGATCCGGATCAAGGGTGCAGCCGTTGAATAGATGCGGTCTTGCGTTTCCAGCGCGATCTTGGCAATCGCCTCGCCGATCATCGCATAAAGCGTGCGCAGCGCATGGTCGACCGCCGTTCGACTCTCGGAGTCGAGCTTATTTGAGCGATGGCCTGCGATGCCGATTTGCAGCGCCATCCGTGGCTTCGGCATAACTGTCGTTTGCTTCATTCCACTGCCATCACATTGCGACGCGCAAAATTCAACGCAAGCTTGTCATACCGCATGCATATTGCAAATATGCGGTCTCGAGACCGCGCACGCCAGCCCGCATGGCCCGATCGCTTTCGCGCTTCTCATCGTGGCAGCGATCTGGCTTTGGTGGGCGGAGCGCAAAGCCGCACATCGAAAGTTCACCGCTGAGGATTTGCGCGAGCTCAGGTGATCAATCGCAAGACCGCAAAGAGCCTCGGCGCTACCACCGGCGTCTACCGCCAGGACAATAGCTGAGCGGCCGTCGCGGCTGACTTGAACGAAAAGCGACCCCATGCCCGCGCGGCCGATGCCGCGCGGGTATTATTCATGCGGGCCGGTCAGCGCGCGGATGGCGCGCAGGCGAACGCTGGCCCGGGCTTGAAGCCGAGCTTGCTGAAGATCATGGCGGCCGGGCAAAAGCCGGTGAAAGCGGCTTGCAGCATGTTGGCCCCGACAAAGGCCGCGAGCAGCAGCCAATAGGGGCTGACCAGCCAACCAAGTACAAGGCTCACCAGCACCATGGTGCCGGCAAGAGCGAATACGGCGCGATCGACGTTCACGGGCAAATCTCCTGATCCACGGGCCGGCGGGCGATCCCCGCGCGGCGGTATTGACTATATATGCGATTATTCGTATATACGCAACTATGAAAATACAAGTCGACGACATGTTGGCCGCGGCCGATGAGGCGAGTGGGCTGCTCAAGGCGCTCGCCAACCGCCACCGCCTGATCATCGTCTGCCAGCTGACCGAGAAAGAACGCTCGGTGGGTGAATTGGCGGCGCTGCTGAAAATCCGCGACTCGACCGTGTCGCAACATCTGGCCCTGCTGCGCAAAGACGGACTGGTGACGGCGCGGCGCGACGGGCAGACCATCTGGTATTCGATCGGCAGCCCGCAGGCGCGCGAGCTCGTGCGTACGCTCTATCGGGTCTATTGCGCGCCCGCTTCGGCTTGCGTTCCGAACGCGCGCGGCAAGATGCCGCGCCCGGCGCGCCGTCAGGCTCTTGCGTCAAATCAATGACCGCGCGCGGTTCGCGCCACACGATCAGGTTCGAAGGTGTGATGACTGAGGTGAAATTCTGATGCGTGCCGGACTTGTCGTAGCGGCTGCGCTCGCGCTGTTTGCGCAAGCGGCGCTGGCTCAAGATACCTTCGTCGTGGCGCCGAAAACGGTTGCCGACGAAAAGGCGGTGTTCGCCACGGTCGAAAGCGCCAACGTCGTGCCGGCGCGTGCGCGCATCGGCGGCACGGTGGTGGAACTCGCCGTGAAGGAAGGCGATGGCGTCAAGCAGGAGCAGGTCGTAGCGACCATCGGCGACGAGAAGCTCGCGCTGCAGATGAAGTCGCTCGATGCGCAGATCGCCGGCCTCGAGGCCCAGTTCGCCCAGGCGCAGACCGATCTCACCCGCGCGGAGGACCTGTTCTCGCGCGGCACCATTCCCAAGACCCGCCTCGATGAGGCGCGCACCGCCTTCAACGTCGCCTCCAACGCGCTGAAGTCGCGCACCGCCGAGCGCTCGGTGCTCCAGCAGCAGGTCACCGAAGGCAAGGTGCTGGCGCCGACCTCCGGCCGTGTCTTGAAGGTGCCGGTGACGGCCGGATCCGTGATCCTGGCCGGCGAGACCGTCGCCACCGTTGCGGAACAGAACTACATTCTGCGGCTGCGCGTGCCGGAGCGGCACGCCCGCTTCCTCAAGGCCGGCGATCCGGTGCGCATCGACGGCGAGGAGTTCGGCAAGAGCGGCGCGCAATTCGGCACCATCCGCCTGGTCTATCCGCAGATCGAGGATGGCCGCGTGGTCGCCGACGCGGCGGTCGCAAATCTCGGCGATTATTTCGTCGGCGAGCGCATCCGCGTCTGGGTCTCGGCCGGCGAGCGCACCAGCTTCATCGTGCCGGGCTCGTTCATCGTCACGCGCTTCGGCATCGACTATGCCCGCGTTGGCAAGGACGCCAAAACCGCGATCGACGTGCCGGTGCAGCGCGGACGCGAGCTGCCGCGCCCGGACATGCCGGATGCGCTGGAAATCCTCTCCGGACTTAAAAGCGGCGACGTCTTGGTGCGGCCGTGAAGCTCGGACTGTCCGGGCGTCTGACCCAGGCCACGATCCGCTCGCCGCTGACGCCGCTGTTCCTGCTGGCGGCGCTCGCGGTCGGCCTGATCGCGCTGCTCACCATTGCGCGCGAGGAGGAGCCGCAGATCAGCGTGCCTATGGTCGACATCCGGGTCAACGCCGAGGGTCTCAAGGCGCCGGATGCGGTCGAGCTGGTGACCAAGCCGCTCGAAGCCATCATCAAGGGCATCGACGGCGTCGAGCACGTCTACAGCCAGACGGTCGACGACCGCGTCATGGTGACGGCGCGCTTCCTGGTCGGCACCAAATCCGACGACGCGATCCTGCGGGTGCATGAGAAGATTCGCGCCAACATCGACCGTATCCCGGTCGGCATTCCCGAACCGCTGATCGTCGGCCGCGGCATCAACGATGTCGCCATCGTGGTGCTCACGCTGTCGCCGAGGCCGGAAGCGGCGGCGCACTGGACCGACAAGGATCTCTATGAGCTTGCCGACCAGTTGCGCTCCGAACTGGTGAAAACCGACAATGTCGGGCTGACCTATATTTCCGGCGGTAATCCCGAGCAGATCCGTGTCGAACCCGACCCTTCGAAGCTCGCGCTGTTCGGCGTCACGCTCCAGCAATTGGTCGCCAAAGTGCGCGATGCCAACCGCTCGTTCCAGGCCGGTTCCGTGCGCGACAACGACACCATGCGCAACGTCGCGGCCGGGCAGACGCTCGCCGGCATTCCCGATATCGGGCTTTTGCTCGTGGCCACGCGCGACAACCGTCCGGTTTATGTGCGCGACGTGGCGTCGGTCGTCATCGGACCAAGCCCGCAGGAGCACCGCGTATGGATGGATGTGGCCGGCAAAAGCGGCCACTGGGACCGTGTCCCGGCGGTCAGCGTCGCCTTTGCCAAGCGCGCCGGCGCCAACGCGGTCGTCGTGGCCGAGCAGCTGCTGGCGCGCCTGCAGAGCGTGCAGGGCAGGCTGATCCCGGGCGACGTCAAAGTGACGGTGACGCGCGATTACGGGGAAACCGCCAACGACAAGGCGAACGAGCTGCTGTTCCACCTCGCGCTGGCGACAGTCTCGATCGTCGTGCTCATTGCGTTTGCGATCGGCTGGCGCGAGGCGCTGGTCACCCTCGTGGTCATCCCGACCACCATTCTGCTTACAATGTTCGCCTCCAAACTGATGGGCTACACCATCAACCGCGTCAGCCTGTTCGCGCTCATCTTTTCCATCGGCATCCTGGTCGATGACGCCATCGTGGTAATCGAAAACATCGCCCGGCACTGGGCAATGAAGGACGGCCGCTCGCGCCTGCAAGGGGCAATCGAGGCGGTGGCGGAAGTCGGCAATCCGACCGTGGTCGCCACTTTGACCGTGGTGGCGGCGCTGCTGCCGATGCTGTTCGTCTCGGGGCTGATGGGTCCCTACATGGCGCCGATCCCGGCCAATGCGTCGGCGGCGATGGTATTCTCGTTCGTCGTGGCCATGGTGATCGCGCCCTGGCTGATGCTCCGCCTGCATCCGGAAGGCCGTCCGGTGCATGAACACGAGGCGGCGCATGGCGAGGGTATTCTCGGCCGGCTTTATCGCCGCGTGGCCGCGCCGGTCGTGCGCTCGCGCCGCTCGGCTTGGATTTTCCTAATCTCGGTCGGGGTGGCGACCTTGCTCGTGTGTGTGCTGTTCGTAACCCGGAGCGTCACGGTCAAGCTGCTACCGTTCGACAACAAGTCGGAATTGGCCGTGGTCGTCGATCTGCCCGAGGGCGCGACGCTCGAGGACACCGAGCGGACCCTGTTCGCGATCGCCGACGTGGCGCGGCAATTGCCGGAAATCCGCGCCATCGAGACCTATGCCGGCACGCCGGCGCCGTTCAATTTCAACGGGCTGGTCCGGCATTATTATGTGCGCGAATTGCCCGAGCTCGGCGAACTCAATCTCAATCTGGCGCCGCGCGACCAACGCGGGCGCAGCAGTCACGCCATCGCGCTCGATCTGCGCGCCCGGCTGAAAACGATCGTCCTGCCGGCCGGCACGGTCGCCCGAGTGGTCGAAGTGCCGCCCGGCCCGCCGGTGCTGGCCACGCTGCTGGCCGAGGTTTACGGCCCCGACTCGACGAGCCGCCGCGCGGTGGCCACTGAGCTGAAAAAAATCTTCGCTTCGGTGCCTTACATCGTCGACATCGACGATTCGATCGGCGAGCCGCGGCCGCGCCTGCGCATTTCGATCGATCAGGACCGCCTCGAATTCTTCGGTGTCGAGCAGCGCGACGTTTATGACACCATCGCGGCGCTGTTCGGCGGCACCGCGGTCGGCTATTCGCACCGCGGCGAAGGCCGCAACCCGATCGAGATCGTGGTGCGGCTGCCGAAACGCGATTTGTCGTGGAGCGAGCTGCTGGCTTCGACGCCGGTTCCCGCCAACAGCGTGCCCGGCAACAAGACCGTGGTCGAACTCGGCGACGTGGTGCGCGTGAGCAAGGAATTGGGTTCGCCGACCATCTTCCGCCGCGACGGGCGCTTCACCGACATGGTGATGGCGGAACTGGCGGGTGCCTTTGAGGCCCCGATCTACGGCATGCTCGACGTCGACAAGCGCATTGAGGCGCACGATTGGGGCGCGCTCGGCCAGCCGGCGCTCCGTTTCCACGGCCAACCGGATGACGAAAGCAAGCCGGCGATGCTGTGGGACGGCGAATGGGAGATCACCTACGTCACTTTCCGCGACATGGGCGCCGCCTTCATGGTGGCGATCGTCGGTATCTATATCCTGGTCGTTGCGCAGTTCGGCAGTTTCAAGTTGCCGCTGGTCGTGCTCACACCGATCCCGCTCACTTTGATCGGTATCGTGATCGGGCATTGGCTGTTCGGCGCGCCGTTCACCGCGACCTCGATGATCGGGTTCATCGCGCTCGCCGGCATCATCGTGCGCAACTCGATCCTGCTGGTCGATTTCATCCGCCACGGCGCCGCCCGAGGAAAAACCTTGCGCGAGGTGCTGCTGGAAGCAGGCTCCGTCCGTTTCAAACCCATCCTGCTGACCGCGCTCGCCGCCATGATCGGCGCGGCGACGATTCTTCTCGATCCGATTTTCCAGGGCTTGGCGATCTCGCTACTGTTCGGCCTCGCCTCGTCAACCTTGCTCACCGTTTTGGTGATCCCGGCGATCTACGTCGTGTTGCGCGACGCCGATCAAGTGCTTCGATAAGGAAAAGTAGTAGGCGGCGGCTCCGCGACGGCCGCTAGAAACGCTGCGCGCAACCCCGTTATGCCTTCTCGGCAACCTGGCCGTCTGCTATCGTCCGCGCCGTTCCAGATTTCATCCGGGACGTGCCGGATGAATCGGTTGGATCGTCAGGAGATCGACAATGCGAAATCCGAAAACGAAGCATGGCGTTTTGGCTAAGGCCGCTGCGACGGCGTCGGCGATACTGCTCGCAGGTGCGATGATCATGATCACTTCGGGGCAATCGATGGCGAACCCGGCCATAGCGAAAAAGACCGGCCAGCCCTGTGCGAAATGCCACACGGCGCCGCCGACGCTGAATGACTACGGCAAGAAGTACAAGGCAGGCGGAGGATAATAGATCGGCGTCCGCGAGAAAACCGGACGGACATTGTGCCGGATGGCCGGGGCGCCGGAATTGGCCGGCGCCTGCAAGGCGGGCAGCACCAGCAGCGCCCAACTCATAGCAGAATCTTTGTCGCGCTGATAAATTTCGAAAGCTGAATCGCCGATAATCTGGGCCGCCGGATTGGATGACGCCGATCACGCGGCAGGGCGTATTTCGGGCCCTTGCGGTTCCATGCCGGCGGGCAAAGCCGGATCAGGCCGCTGCGGTGGCCGCAATATGAAAAACGCCGTTTGATACGTATCAAAGGCCGTTCTGGGCGTAACGGCTAAGATATTTTTTGGGGATTCTGGGCGCGAGGACCCCGGCGGCCGGTTTGACGGCGGTTTATCGAAATTGAAAAAAAGCGTCCCTTTCCGGCGCCGAATGGGACGCGACGGTAGTCATGCAGCCGCAAACCCTCAAGTTTAAGGTCGTGCTTTACCTGACGATCGCGCTGTCGGCGGCCATGCTTTTGTTCACCGGGCTGGTCGCCTGGTTTTTGTACACCGAAATTCTCGGCAAGGTGTCCGATCAGGTCATCCAGGTCTCGGAAGTAATCACCAAGAGCACGCGTTTCGCGATGCTGCAGAACCAGCCCGCCTATGTCGACCGGATCATCCACGACGTAGCCAATCAGGAGAAAATCAACCGGGTCAGGATCCTGAGCAAAGAGGGCAGGATCACCCATTCGACCTACGCGCCAGAAATCGGTCAGACGGTGGATCGCAACGCCGAGGCCTGCTCGCATTGCCACCAGAGCGAGCGACCGCTCGAGCAAGTTCCCAAGAACGAGCGGACCTGGACGTTCAAAGGCCCGAATGGCGAGTCGCTGCTCGGCAGCATGGAAGTCATCCGCAACGAGCCGTCTTGCTACAACGCCGCCTGCCATCAGCACTCGAAGGAAACATCAGTCCTCGGCGTTCTCGACATCGTCTATTCGCTCGACGAGATCGATCGAAAGTTGCGCACCAGCACGCTCGGGATTGCCGGCTTTTCATTGGGGTTCATCGCCTTCGCGGCGTTGTTGGTCGGCTTCTTCGTGCACCGTCTGGTCTACCTGCCGCTGCGCGACCTCGAAAGCGGGGCGCAAAGACTCTCCACCGGCAATCTGGACCAGGCGATTCCGGTGCGCAGCGGCGACGAATTCGGCAAGCTTGCCTCTGTATTTAACGGCATGACCGACGCCTTGCGCAATTCGCGGGCGCAACTGCGCGATTGGGGGCACACGCTCGAGCAGAAAGTGGAAAAACGGACGCAGGAGCTGCGCCGCGCGCAAGCGGAGACGATGCGCGGCGAGAAGCTCGCCTCGGTCGGGCTGCTCGCCTCCGGCGTCGCCCATGAATTGAACAACCCCTTGACCGGCATCCTGACTTTTTCGCATCTCGTGCGGCAGAAAATGCCGGACAAGAGCCCGGATGCGGAGGACATGGACCTGGTGATCCGCGAAACCAAGCGATGCGCCGTGATCATCAAGCGGCTGCTCGATTTTGCCCGCGAAAAGCTGCCGGAGAAGAAATTCACCGACCTCAATCAGGTCATCGATGATACCGTGCGAATCGTCGAGCAACCCGCGCACCTGCGCGACATCGAGATTACCGTGGACCTCGACCGCACGCTGCCGCCGATCTGGATCGACGCCGATCAGATCAAACAGGTGATCATGAATATGGTCGTCAATGCCCAGCACGCGGTTGAGGAGAAGGGCAGTATCGCGATCAGCACCCGCCGTTCGCCGGATCCGCGGGCGCCGGCGACCGAGCCCAAGCCGATGGTGGCAATATCGATCGTCGATACCGGCTGCGGCATTCCGGAAACGAACCTGCGGCGGATATTCGATCCGTTTTTCACCTCCAAGGACGTGGGCAAGGGAACCGGATTGGGACTTTCCGTCAGCCACGGAATTGTCGAGGCCCATGGCGGACTTATCGAAGTGGAAAGCAAAGTGGGTGAGGGATCGACGTTCCGCGTCCTTCTGCCGCTGACGCCGCCGTCAGCCGGGCCCGAGAGCAAAGCCAGCGGGAGCGTTCAATGAGCGCCCGAATTCTGATCGCCGACGACGAGGAGATCGTCATCAGAAGCTGCTTGCGCATTCTCGACGGTGACGACTTCCAAGTCGAGGCCGTGCAGGACGGCCGCGAGGCGCTGCGCAAAATCGAGGAAAATCCTTACGACGTGATGATCCTGGATATCATGATGCCCAACATGGACGGCCTCGAAGTCCTGCGCCGGGTCAAAGAGACGCATCCCAATGTGGACGTCATCATGATTACGGGGCTTTCGCAGATCGACACCGCGGTCCAGGCCATGAAGCTCGGCGCCTTCGATTACATCTCAAAGCCGTTCGAACCGGACGAGTTGAAACTGGTGGTGCAGCGCGCGCTGGAGCGACGGCGGCTGTTGCAGGAGAATCTCACCCTCAAGAGCGAGCTCAGCTCGAAATATCGTTTCGAAAACATCATCGGGTTGAGCCCGCAGATGCAGGCCGTCTATCGCCTCATCGCGCAATGCGCCCCCACCAGTTCGACCGTCCTGATCACCGGCGAAAGCGGTACCGGCAAGGAGCTGATCGCCCGCGCGATTCACTACAACAGCCTGCGCAAGGACAAGCCATTCGTTGCGGTGGACTGTAATGCCTTGAGCGAAAACCTGCTGGAAAGCGAGCTATTCGGTCACGTCAAGGGCGCTTTCACCAGTGCGGTCGTGAACAAGAAAGGCATGTTCGAAGTCGCCGGCAGCGGTACGCTGTTTCTCGACGAGATCGGCAATATCTCCATGTCGATCCAGGCCAAGCTGCTGCGCGTGCTGCAGGAACGGGAATTCAGGGCCGTCGGCGACACCCGAACGCTGATTGCCAATTTCCGGCTGGTCACCGCCACCAACAAGGATCTCAAGGCCATGGTGGCCGCCGGCACTTTCCGCGACGACCTCTATTACCGGATCAATATTTTTCCGATCCACGCCCCGGCGCTACGCGAGCGAAAGGGTGACATTCCGGCGCTCGCCTACCATTTCCTCAAGGTATTCAGCGCGGAACTGGGAAAAAAGATCACGGATATTTCCGAAGGCGCGCTCAGCACGCTGGTCAATTACGGCTGGCCGGGCAATGTGCGCGAACTCGAAAACGTCATGCACCGGGCGGCAATCCTGACCAGCGACAACGTCATCCGCCAGGCCCACCTCGTCAACATCATCAATCCCTCGCAGCCGCAGGCCGACCTCGCGGTGCCGAGAACCGGCGACGAGCTCAAGCGGGTCAAAAAGGCCGCGCGCGAAAAGTCGGTGGAGGAGATCGAGAAGCAGTTCGTGCTCGAGGCGCTCAAGCGCAATGAGTGGAACGTGACCAAAAGCGCCGAGGACACCGGAATGCAGCGTCCGAACTTCCAGGCGCTGATGAAGAAATACACGATCCGCGTGCGCGACACCGAGCACGACGCCGACCCCACCGATCTCCCGGACGCATCGTAAGGGGCTATTGCGCCCAGCAAACGCGGCGCGGGTTCAGCGCTCCGCCGCGGCCTCCTCCTCATCCACGTCCTCGTAGCCGGTCATCATTGTCTTGAAATGCGCCGTCCGGGTGTGACCGAGCGTGCCGAGATAGACGTGGACCAGAATATAGAACACGAAGGTGATGAAAATCAGGACATGCACGGTGTCGATGATGCGTACGCCACCGAAGAAATCAACCTGAGCGGAGAAACGCTTCACGTCCCACATCAGGATGCCGGTATAGATCTGCACCGGCACCAGCAGCATCATGATGATCTGGTAGATCATGCTCTGCAGCGGATTGAACTTGCGGTAGATGCCGACTTGAAACGGATTGGGCTCGCCCTTGAAGATGCCGTAGCCGTAATAATAGACCTGCCGCAAGCTGCCGATGAAATGCTTCCGCGGGTTCAGTTCCGCGTGATAGGCCCTGATCCGGTCGGAAAACAGATAAAAACCCAGCCACAGGCAGAAGTTGGCGATCAGGATGAAGCCGACGAAATTGTGCACGCTGACCGCCGTGCGGAACGACACCACATCGATCAGCCCGACATAGCGGATCTGCATCCCGGTGAGGATCATCAGGACGAAGCCGACGGCATTGGTCCAGTGCCAGATCCTGACCGGCAGCGGGTGAATGTAGAGTCTGTGCATGGTGCAGTTCCTTTTAACGCTGCCGCGCCGTCATGCCGCCTTGGGACCATCGCCGCCGGCCGGCCGATTATCGTGGCCGCCGGTGTGCGGGTGATAAAAGCCGTAGCGCTTGAAAAGCCATCCTAAGGTCACGTGCCCGACGGCGATGCCGCCGCCGCCAAGGATGGCGAGGATCAGCAGGATATCCAGCAGCTGGATCCTGGTGCCGCCGATCGCATAGAAGCCGCTCACCGAGTCGAGCGAGATCGCCGAGTTCAGCACATCCGCGTTGGCGCCATAGCCCACGCGGCGACCGTCCGGCCCGACCAGCGAGATGGTCACGCTCTGGAAGGCCTGCGATCCCGCGCGATGACAGGTGCGGCAGTCGCTGAGCGCCTGGCTCTTGCCGGCGAGTTGATGCGCCTGCGGGCCGGTGCGAACCGTCAGACGGCCGCGCAAGATGGTCTTATTGCCGACCGCACCTCCGCGATTAAGGGTTTGCAGCAAATTCCACAGTGTCAGCGCATCGATCCCCTTGCTGTCTGAACGGGTGCTGGCATCGAACAGTGGCACGCCGATTTGTTCGGTCCCCATCGCCTTGCCCTTGCTGTCGATCAGCATGAGATCGACCTTGCGTTGCGCTTCGGGTGCGTGACAGGCCGGACAGGACACAACTTCAAAATGCAAAGCGGCATTGGGAAGCCATTTCTGGTGGGCTTCCAGCACGCCGGCGTGACAGCCGAAACAGGCCGCCTCCGGACCCTGGCCGAGCGAGGTGGGCTTCACGGCGTGGGCGCTGTGGCAGCCGGAGCAGATCGGCGCATAGCTCTGATCGGAGCTGCTCCGCGCCTTCGCGTGCATGCTGCCGGCGTAGGCGCTGAAAATCTCCGAGTGGCAGTTCTTACAGGGAACTTGGTCGATCTTGGTTGCCGCATCCTTGATGACGGCATGCGGATTATGACAGTCGGTGCAGATCGGCGCCGCCGGATTGCCGTTGCGCACCAGCGCGGCGTGAACGCTGCTCTCCCATTGCTCGAACTTGTCGGCATGGCATGTGCGGCATACCTGGGTCGTGGCAATCGCAAAGCTGCGCGCGCTCTCGATGTCTTTTTTGACGGGAGGGTGCGCGGCGGGATCGATGTCGGAGTGACAGCTGGTGCAAGCGTTGGGGCCGTGCACGGACTTTACGAACGCGTCGGCCGGCACATGCAATTGCAGGGTGCCTCCGTCCGTCAGCTTCTTCTCCATGCCGGCGGCGCCGTGACAGCCAAGGCAATTCTGGTCGGCCGCGGAGGGCGCAGGCTCCGCCGCGAATGCCGGCGGCGCGGCGGCCGGTAGCAGGGCAAATACCGCGGCGACGACCGCTATAGCGAAGCTGTTCGTCAGGAACCGGGGCAGGATTTTGCGCGAGGCGCGGTAGCTATCCATATTCGGCCCCCTGAAACCCTCGCATTCAACGTCGTCCGGGGGGCCATTAACCCCCCGGGGATGATCAAGACATTGCTGGAATGATCTGCGGCAAGTCGGCCGGGATTTCATTGATCTATCTCACTCAGCGCGCGCGGGCTGCAACCGCCCGACCGCCCAGCCAGGCCAGCATGGCCAATCCGATGACCGGGAAGAAGACGACATAGGCCAATCCGATCACCGGCGCGGCAACCGCCAGCGCGACATTCTTCAGCGCCACGCCGACCGTCCGCACCGCTTCGTATTTGGCCGCGGCGCGGCGCCCCGCCAGCATGGCGAGAACCGCGAGCCCGACGAAGGGAAGCGCAACGATGTAGGCCAATCCGATGAAGGGCGCGGCGAAGAACAGGACAATGTTCTTGAGTACGCTGCCGGTTGTTTCGGGCGCCGCGGCGGCTTCCGCCGGGGCATGGTTGGTCACGACATAGAGCTTTGTGGCAGGGGCCCGGGCGACCGGGGCGGCGAACACGGGCTCTTCCTCGATGAGGATTTTGCGTAATGCGGTCATGGCGAACTCCTGTTTTTTTGGCCTCAGCGAGGCCTCTTGCTTGGATCTTTTTCTCAATTCCTACATCGCATAGACCGTGCCAGCCGCTTGGCGCGGTCTAAATATTGTTATGTTTCAAATTGTTAGTGATGTTTTCGATGGCGCCGACGGGTTGTCGCGCCGGCTTGAGGTATAATATTTTTGTCCAGGCGAACCGCAGTTGCTGAAAATATGTAATGGCATCAAATACTTATAAAATAATTCAGATGCATGTTATTTCTATACATTCGGCGCTCGTGTCGAAGAAATCACACCCGACCCTGAAATCGAATGAAAAAAAGCCGGGGGACATTTACCCCGGCCTGTCAGCCTCGCCCGTGGACCGGGCGAGGCCTCAGTTGGCCATTCCGCACTCAATTTCTGGTCCGCGCCACCACGGCTCTGCCCGCCAGCCACAGCAAGGTCGCCAGCCCGATGAAGGGGAAGAGCACGACATAGGCCAGTCCGAAGACCGGCGCGGCGAACACCATCGCGATGGTCTTCAGCACCACGCCGACCGTCTTCACCGCTTCGATCTTGGCTGCGGCGCGTGCCGCCAGCACCGCAAATACGCCGAGGCCGACGAACGGCAAGGCGATGATGTAGGCCAAGCCGATGAAGGGCGCGGCGAAGAACAGAGCGATGTTCACCAACGCGCTTCCGGCAGCGGCCGGTTCGGCCTGGGGCGCTTCGGTCGCCGCCGGCAGGGCCAGCACTTGCGCCGCGGGCGCTGCCAAGGCATCGCGGGCGCTGTCTTCGATCATCTCGGGCGACAGCGGTTTGTGCACGAAGCTCGAGACGCCTGCGGCCTTGGCGCGGGCTTGCGCCGCATCGGTGCCGTAACCGGTAATGATCACCACCGGGGTCCACGGCTTGCGCGCCTTGACCTGTTCGGCCACCTCAAGTCCGCTGATTCCGGGCATGCGGATGTCGGTATAGACGAGGTCGTATTTTTCCTCGTTCAGCTTGCGCAACGCCTCTTCCCCGTTTTCCGCGGTGATGACAGCGTAACCCTTGCTGGAAAGAACCCGGTCGATGCTCTTGCGGACGGCCGGATCGTCGTCGACGACGAGTACTTTGCGTGATGCGTTCATGGCCTTCTCCTTTTCGAATTTTCGCTGCTGTTGTGTCTGCTGCTTGAATAAGTCTGCCGTTGTTTTTCAGGCCGCGCGGGCGCCGCTCGCTGTGTCCTTCTCCTCCGGCACCCGCCGCAAGGCCCACTGTTTTCGCGTCATGGCGCCGTCGGCGACATTGATCACGTCCTGCGGGCCCACCGGCTTGGCGACGTAATCGTAAGCTCCGAGCCGTACGGCTTCCTTGGCGCTGTCCACGGTCGGATAGCCGGTGATGATCACCACCTCGCTCTCCGGCCATTTCTGTTTGATGGTGCGCAACACCGACAGGCCGTCCTGGCCGGGCATGCGCATATCGAGCAACACGACGTCGAAGGGGTTCTGCTCCATCGTCTGCAGCGCCTCTTCGCCGTCGCGGGCGGCCGCAACTTGGCAGGAGGTGCCTTCCAGCGACCGCAGGTAGCTCCGGCGCACCACGTCGTCGTCATCGACGATGAGAATTCTGTTCTTGTCGGTCATCTTCGCCACCTTGCTTGCAGGCATGTTCTTGCTGACTATTCAGCAAGCGCCATGCCACAGCTCGAGCCACCGCATTTTTCTCTGTAATTGCAATTGCTTGGCGGAGAAGAGGCGACGCGCAGCCGGCATTCGGTGCGGCTCGAAGTATATTTTTTCTATACAGTCTTCGATGGACTGCGAAAAAAAGCTTCGCGATTTCAAGTCAATGCGCCGGCCGGACACCGCCTAGATTCCTTATCGGGATTTTGCGCATTCCCCAGCGCGGCCTTGGCCGTTGACCGCCTTGTTTTTCCGGCAGCTTTTGGCAATGTCAAAAAATATGCATAAGCGCGCAGGTGAGCCATGCAGCTCTTCACGACCGCCGAAGCCGCCAGCTATCTCCGCCTCAAGGAACGCAAGATCTACGAAATGGTGGCCGAGGGCACTGTGCCCTGCACCAAGGTCACCGGCCGCTGGCTGTTCCCTAAGGCCGATCTCGACCATTGGCTGGCCTCCAGCGTTACGCGGCCCGAAGGCATGACCCGACCGGAGCCGGCGCCGATCATCGGCGGCAGCCACGATCCGCTGCTGGAATGGGCGTTGCGCGAGAGCGGCTCGGGGCTTGCCACGCTCGCGGTAGGCAGCGAAGCCGGATTCAACCGCTTCATCGCCGGCGAGACCATCGCCGCCGCCCTGCACCTGCATGCCTTGGAAGACCCGGAAGCCGATGCCAATGTTGCCGCCGTTACCGGCCGCAGCGATTTGCAGAACGCGGTGATGGTCGCCTTCTGCCGCCGCGAGCAGGGCCTGCTGCTGGCGCCCGGCAATCCGCTCAAGATCCGCGCCATCGAAGACGTGATCGCCAAGCGCGCGCGTATCGCCATGCGCCCGAAAGGCGCCGGCGCGCAATTGCTGCTGCTCTCGCTTCTGCATCGGACGAAAGCCGCGCCCGATGCGCTCGTCTGCGTCAGCCCGGTCTGCCCGACCGGTCCCGATATCGCGCAGGCGATCCGCGCCGGCCGCGCCGATACCGGCATCGCCACGCGCTCGGTCGCCAATTCCGCCGGGCTCGATTTCATGCCGATCGTCTGGGAGCCGTTCGACCTGCTGATGCGCCAGCGCGATTATTTTCATCCGCCGTTGCAGGCGCTGATCCGCTTTCTGCAATCGGATGAGCTTGCCGCCCGCGCGCAGGAAATGGGCGGCTTCGATCTCGTCGCCGCCGGCACGGTGCGGTTTGTGGTTTGATGGGCCGCGCTGTAAGACAGCACCATGACCGCCAACGACACGCAAGCCTGGCCGAGCGAACTGCGCCTGCACAAGGATCGCAAGACGCTCACCGTCACCTTCGCCGGCGCTGAGAGCTTCGATCTACCAGCCGAATATCTGCGGGTGAAAAGTCCGAGCGCGGAAGTGCAGGGCCATTCCGCCGAGGAGCGCAAGACCGTTCCCGGCAAGCGCGACGTCGGCATCATCGAGGTGCTGCCGGTCGGCAATTACGCGGTGCGGCTGGTGTTCGACGACCTGCACTCGACGGGGATTTTCGGCTGGGAGTATCTGCAGGAACTCGGGCGCAATTACGCGGCCTATTGGCAGGACTATCTCGACGAACTCGCCGCCAAGAACCTCACGCGCGATCCGCCGGCGCGGCGGAAATGATGCGATGAGGGAATGGTGGGCGGTGTAGGGATCGAACCTACGACCCCACCCGTGTGAAGGGTGTGCTCTCCCGCTGAGCTAACCGCCCGGCCTGTTACGGCCGGGCGATATAAGGAGTGCCTCGGAGAGGTGTCAAGCGAAGCCGTAATACGCCCGCGTCTAATTGCGACGCTTCGGCTCCTCGGCGTGCGGCACGCGCGAGGCATGGCTCTGCAGCGCACGGATGCGGTCGGCCAAGTCGCCGCTCGTTGACGGGGTCTCGCTGAATTCGACGTCGCCACGCGCGGAAGGAGTGCCGTTGCCGGTGCGGTCGCGCACCGTTTCGGCCGCCAGGATGGCATCGATCGGCGAGTTCGGCCCTTCCAGCGCCGAGGCAAGCCGCGCCACTTCGGCGGCGACGTCGTTGATGCGCTCGCGCAGCAAGGAATTCTCCACCCGCTCGGACGCCCAGACCTCCTCGGCCTCGCGCTTCATATGACCGAGGTCGCGGGCCAGCCGGTCGCGTTCATCGGTCGTGCGGCCGAGGTCAGATTGCAGTTGGGTTTTTTCCGCCTTGAGCTTCTCGGCCGCCGCACTGGTGCGGCCGTCGAGTTCGGCGATGGCGGTGCGCAGATCGCTTGCGGTCTTGTGCGCCACTTTAATTTCGCCGCGCAATTGTTTGAGCTCGAAATCACTTTGATTGAGCAGCCGCGACTGTTCGCCGAGGCGATTTTCCAGATCCTGGGCGCGGCGACCGAGAAGTTCGGCTTCCGTGGTTTGCGCCACCAGGTGCTGTTCGAGTTCGGCGACGCGGCGGCCGAGATTCTCGACCCGGCCGCGCTCTTCGGCCAATTCCTGAGTGGCAGCTTTTAGCTCGACCCGTTCGGCATCGCGGCGGTCTTCCACGGTCTTGAGCTCGTTGCCGGCATCGGTGAGCCGTTCCTTGAGCGCCCCGACCTGGGTCTTGAGCGCGACGATCTCGATCTTCTGGGAATCGGCCAGCGTCGATCGCTCGTCGAGTGCACCGACCAGCTTGGCGAGCTCGGCTTGCTTGTCGGACAGCGTACGCTCGGCGTCATGCAGGACGCTGGTCTTGGTCGCGATTTCTTCCTCGGTGGCGCGCAACTGATCGCGCAGCGCCTTGTCGCGCGCTTCCAGCGCGAAAATAGTGGCGGTCTTTTCGCCCAGCTCCATCTTGAGCCGGTTGATGGCGTCGCCCTTCTTGCCGAGCTCGGCGAGCTGGCTGGTGGTCTTGGTCTTGAGTTGCTCGACGCTCATTTCGAGGCGCCGCGTCGACATGGCGAATTCGGCGCGCAGCTGATCCTTGTCGGCGTGGATTTCCGCCATCGACAGCGGGGTCGCGGCCTCTAACCGGCGCATGGTCAGCCGCACCGCGCGGCCATGGACGAGAGGAATGACGACGAGCCCGAACAGGGCTGCGATAAGGAATCCGATCCCGAAATACATGATCGGTTCGATCATAAACGACGCCTCCAACTCGCCCTTGCCCGCGGAAACCATGACACGGGGGCCCGGGACCCACCAGCGCAACCCAAGATTAACCCAAACCCGGGGTCTGTGTCCCGGGGGGACTGCGTTCTATATTAAGTAAGTGTGGCGGCGCCTCAGAATGGGTTCCAGCTCGCATTCGGGGTAAACTTGAGGTACCCGATATTAGCGCCAAGCCGCAGCCCGACGCCGGAGCGGATTGGCACAACAACAATGTTGCCAGAGGCAAGAGCGGTCATGCCGAAGCCGCCGATGAAATAGGCCGATCCGTCGATACCGGCGAAACGCTGATAGATCGCGTCGGTGGCCGGCAGGTTATAGACCAGCATCATGGTGCGGGCGCCTTCGCCGCCGTAGTCAAATCCGATCGAGGGGCCTTCCCAGAACACGCGGCGGTCGCCGGCGTTCTTGGTGTAGAGCTTGCCGTCGCCGTAGCGCAGGCCGACCACGAAGGCGCCGCTGCCTTCCTGACCGAGCACATAGCCGTTGGGCTCACCCCAGCGGCTAACGGCCTGCTGCACCACGTCCGCCAATCCGCGCGATACCGTGCCGAAGAAGCGATGCCCTTCGCGAACGATCTCATCGGGCTTGAAGGTGTCCCGGCGCTGCGGCGGGGGCGGCGGCTGGTTCTGGGCGGCCGCAAGGTCGGCGCCAAAGGCGATGAGGCACAGGGTGAGGGCCGCAAGGCGCAAGGTAGCGCGCATCGGATGCTCCATTGGATAGAGAGGTTCCAGCCCCGTTTAACCGGTTACTCACGCCGGTGGCCGTAATGTGGCGGCGAAAGCGCTTGCCCCGAATCGCTTAAAGGTCGCTGAGGACTATGACTGCAGCACGGCAGCAACGGAAGTCACCGCTGGCGCTTGGACAGGCCTTTGGGCTGGCGCTCGGCCTTGCCGTTTGTGGGGGTATTTTCGCACCCCCCGCGATTTTGGCCGCCCCGAGCGACCGGATCGTGGTCAACGCCTATACCGGGCTCGCCATCAGCGGGTTCGACCCGGTGGCCTATTTCACAGAAGCAAAACCGAAAATCGGCCGTCCCGGTCTGGAATTGCGCGTCGACGGCACGGTTTGGCGGTTTCGCAACGAGGGCAATCGGGCGGCCTTTGCCGACCACCCGGAGGTCTATCGTCCGCGCTTTGGCGGTTACGATCCGGTGGCGGTCGCTCGCGGCAATTCGGTGCCGGGTCACCCCCTGTTCTGGGCGGTGACCGGCGAGCGGCTTTATCTCTTCTTTAACGCCGAGGCGCGCACGGCCTTTCTCGCCGACCCCGGCCGCATCATCGAGCGCGCGACGCGCAAATGGCCCGATGTCGCGCGCACCATCGCGCGCTGAACCGGCTCATCGTTCGCCATTAAATTTTGGCCGTCGCGGCTTTGGTCGTCGCAGTTTTGGCCGGATCGCCCCAGGCGATGAATCCGGGGACCAGAAATTTTTCCGCCTGGCGCCCGAACTGGAGCTGACCGCCATTCGGAGCGGTCACCGCTCCGCCGGCGGCCGCCAGGATCGCGCAGCCGGCGGCGATATCCCATTCGTGCGTCGGCGACAGCCGCGGGTAAACGTCGGCCTCGCCCTGGGCGAGGTAACAGAATTTCACCGACGAGCCGCACAGAAAACGCTTGGCCACCGGCAGCCGCGCCAGGAAGTTCTCCGTCGCCTCGTCGAGATGGCTGCGCGAGGTCGCCACGATGAGGCGTTCGGGCGCCGGCCGCGCGCGGATAAAACTGCGGTCATAGGCTTGCACCGGACCGGCGCCGAAGCGCAGCCGCAACCGTTCGGCTTTGCCGCCGACCACGCCGCGCCACAGCAATCCTTGCGCCGGCGCGGCGATCAAGCCGGCGATCGGAACGCCATGTGTGACGATGGCGACGTTGACGGTGAACTCGTCGCGGCCGGCGAGAAACTCCTTGGTGCCGTCGAGCGGATCGACGACCACGAAGCTCGGCTCCAGGCTCGCCGCCGCCGCACGGCCGACGCTTTCCTCGGCGATCACCGCAACGCCGGGCAGCAGACGGGAGACGCCTTCCACAATGATGGCTTCCGACGCCTCGTCGGCGGCTGTGACCGGCGACAGGTCATCCTTGATTCGCCGTTCGACCGATGAAAATGATGTGGCGAGCGTCGTCGCGGCCGCGCGCGAGACGATCTCGGTCAGCGCATCCAAATGCCGTTCCGCTTGTTGCGGGGTGATTCCGCTTGTCACGGCTTGCAGGTTCCCTCGTGCCGGTGCTTGGCGGTCGGTCGGGTGCGGTGTATCACGCACCGACACCGGCGCGTCCAGCGATTCGCCGGTTTTTTGGCACCCTGCACGCCCCGCGGAGACCAGTTCATGTCCGGAACGCCTATCGAAGCGCTCGATCTTGCCGCCCTGCTGTGCTCGCGCGTCTGCCATGACCTGATCAGCCCGGTCGGCGCCATCGTCAACGGGCTGGAAGTGCTGGCCGAGGAAAAGGACGAGGAGACCAAGACTTTCGCCCTCGATCTGATCAAGAAGAGCGCCGGCACCGCCTCCGCCAAGCTGCAGTTCTGCCGCATCGCCTTCGGTGCGGCCGGTTCCGCCGGCGCCCAAATAGACCTCGGGGACGCCGAGACCATCACGCGCGGGTTTTTTGAGGACGACAAGACCAAGCTGGCCTGGAACCTGCCGCGGGCGCTGCTGCCCAAGAACCGGGTCAAGCTGCTGCTCAATTTGCTGCTGATCGCCGGACAGACGATCCCGCGCGGCGGCCGGCTCACGGTCGATCCGATCGGGGAGGGCGAAAGCATGGGCTTCAAGGTCAGCGCCGCCGGGGTCAATGCCAAGGTTCCGCCCGCGGTGGCGGCTTTGCTCGCCGGCGACGCCGGCGGCACGGCGCTCGACGCCCATCGCATCCAGCCGTTCTATGCCAGCCTTTTGGCCCAGGCCTCCGGCGTCAAAGCCGCCATGGCCATGGAAGGCGAGACGGTCGTGGTGACGGCTCAATAGGGCGGGATTTCTGTTGTTAACGAATGGTTAATCCACGCAACTGTTCGGCTGCTCCGCAACCAAAATTAAACGCTTCATCGACACACTGACGGCGCTCCCGACGGAGAGCGGCGGACGGGCCAGAGCCTGTCGACGAAGGCGTTTTTCATGGACGATCTGCTGCGGGAATTTGTGACCGAGACCAACGAGAGTCTCGACGTGGTCGACGTCGAGCTCGTGCGTTTCGAGCAGGACCCGAACAACGCCAAGATCCTCGATAACGTCTTCCGTCTCGTGCACACCATCAAGGGCACCTGCGGCTTCTTGGGGCTGCCAAGGCTGGAAGCGCTCGCGCATGCCGCCGAGACGCTGATGGGCAAATTTCGCGACGGCCTGCCGGCGACCAACGACGCCGTCACGCTCATCCTCTCCACCATCGATCGCATCAAGCAGATTCTGGAATCCCTCGAACGCGAACAGCGCGAGCCGGACGGCGGCGACGACGATCTGATTTCCGATCTGGAGCGCATGGTGGAGCGGATCGCGCCATCGGCAGCGCCGGCGGCGCCCCAATACGCGGTTGGAACGCTCACGCCGCAAGTGCTGGAACGGCCATTGCGGCCGGGCGAGGTTTCGCTCGATGAACTCGAGCGCGTGTTCCGCGAAACCGCGGTCGATCTGCCCGCCGCGAAAGCCGCCAAGTCTGTGCCGGCCGAAGCGACGGCCAAGGACGACGACACCGCCAAGGCCGCCAACCAGTCGATCCGCGTCACCGTCGATACGCTCGAACACCTGATGACGATGGTGTCCGAGCTGGTGCTGACGCGCAATCAGCTGCTCGAGATCGTGCGCCGCCACGAGGATTCGGAATTCAAGGCGCCGCTGCAACGGTTGTCCAATGTCACGGCCGAGTTGCAGGAAGGCGTCATGAAGACGCGCATGCAGCCGATCGGCAATGCCTGGCAGAAGCTGCCGCGCATCGTGCGCGATCTCTCCAACGAGCTGGGCAAGCAGATCGACCTGGAGATGCAGGGCGCCGAGACCGAGCTCGATCGCCAGGTGCTCGATCTGATCAAGGATCCGCTCACCCATATGGTGCGCAACTCGGCCGACCACGGCCTGGAGAATCCGGATGAGCGGCGCGCGGCCGGCAAGCCCGAGCACGGGCGCATCCGGCTGTCGGCCTATCATGAAGGCGGCCACATCATCATCCAGATCGCCGATGACGGCCGTGGGCTCGACACCGCGCTCATCAAGGCCAAGGCCATCGCCCAAGGCCTGGTCTCCGAATCCGACATCGAAAAATTGACGGAAGCGCAAATTCACAAGTTTATTTTCGCGCCCGGAATCTCCACCGCGGCGAAAGTGACCAGCGTTTCCGGCCGCGGCGTCGGCATGGACGTGGTTCGCAACAATATCGACCAGATCGGCGGCACCATCGACGTGAAATCGGTGGCCGGCGTGGGCTTGAGTTTCACCATCAAGATCCCGCTCACGCTGGCGATCGTCGCGGCGTTGATCGTCGCGGCCGGCGGCGACCGCTTCGCGATTCCGCAAATCGCCGTGATCGAGCTGGTGCGGGCGCGCGCCGGCAGCGAACACCGGGTCGAGCGCATCAAGGATACCGCGGTGCTGCGCCTGCGCGACAAGCTGCTGCCGCTGGCACGCTTGAGCCAATTGCTCGGCACCGATCCAGAGCCCGGCGATGTGGAGAGCGGTTTCATCGTGGTCACGCAAGTCGGCAGCCAGAGCTTCGGCATCGTCGTGGACAGCGTATTTCATACCGAGGAAATCGTGGTGAAGCCGATGTCGAGCAAACTGCGTCACATCGCGATGTTTTCTGGTAACACCATTCTCGGCGACGGCACGGTGATCATGATCATCGATCCGAACGGCATCGCGCAGTCGCTCGGCAGCACCGTCACCTCGCAGATGGACGCCGATGAAGCCGCCGACACCCGGCACGCCGCTGCCGACGAACGGACGACATCGCTCCTGGTGTTCCGCGCCGGCTCCAACCAGCCCAAGGCTGTGCCGCTCGCGCTGATCACGCGGCTCGAGGAAATCGACGCCCGCAAGATCGAGCTGTCGAACGGCCGCCACATGGTGCAGTACCGCGGCCAGTTGATGCCGCTGGTGAGCATGAACGAGAGCGTGCGCGTGAAGGGCGAGGGCGCCCAGCCGCTACTGGTGTTCTCGGACGGCGCCCGCTCGATGGCGCTGGTGGTCGACGAGATCGTCGACATCGTCGAGGACCGCCTCGACATTCAGGTCGGCAGCGACAATTCCGGCGTGCTCGGCTCCGCCATCATCAAGGGACAGGCCACCGAAATCATCGATATCGGCCACTTCCTGCCGCTCGCCTTCGAGGACTGGTTCCGCAATAAGGAGCCCTCGCGGCGCGCTTCACCGCGCTCGCTGCTGCTGATCGACGATTCCCCGTTCTTCCGCAACATGCTCACGCCGGTGCTGCAGGCCGCCGGCTACGAGGTGAGCGCCGTCGCGTCCGCGCTGGAGGCATTGGCGATGCTCAAGGACGGGCGCGCCTTCGACGTGGTCATCACCGATATCGAAATGCCCGAGATGAGCGGCTTTGAATTCGCCGAACGCCTGCGCGGCGATCCGCGCACCGCCGATTTGCCGATCATCGCGCTGTCCTCGGTGGTGTCGGCCGAAGCGGTCGAGCGCGGCCGCCAAGTCGGCTTCTACGACTATGTCGCCAAGTTCGACCGGCAGGGGCTGATCGCGGCGCTCAAGGAGCAGACCGACGTCGGTCGCGCGGCGTGACGAGAAAACCATGAACACAGAAAACGCCCAGCAGAATCTGACCGAATATGTCACCGCCATGATCGGCGGCCAGTTGTTCGGCTTGCCGATCGTGCGCGTGCAGGACGTCTTCATTCCGGAACGGCTGACGCGGGTGCCGCTGGCGCCGCCGGAAATCGCCGGCGTGCTCAATCTGCGCGGCCGCATCGTGACGCTGATCGACTTGCGCCGCCGCTTCGGGCTCGGCCAACGCGAGGACGGCAATTCGTCCATGGCGATCGGCGTCGAGTCGCGGGGTGAATCCTATGGCTTGCTGATCGACGGCGTGGGCGAGGTGCTCAAGCTCGACGACGCCGCGCGCGAACCCAATCCGATCAATCTGGATCAGCGGCTGGCGCGCGTGTCGGCCGGCATCTACCGCTTGGACGGACAACTGCTCATCGTCGTCGATGTCGACCGCGTTCTCGATATCGGCGCGAACGCGATCGCGGCATGACGGTAAGAACCAGGAATGTTTGTTGGACCTTTGAACAAAGATAACGAGGGTGTGCGATGAAAACGTGTTTGATCGTTGACGACTCCAGTGTCATCCGCAAGGTGGCGCGGCGAATTCTTGAAGGACTCGAATTCGAGATCGTGGAAGCCGAAGACGGCGAGCAGGCGCTCGACGCCTGCCGGGGCCATCTGCCCGATGCGATCCTGCTCGACTGGAACATGCCGAAGATGGACGGCTACGAGTTTCTGCGTTCGCTGCGCAAGTTGCCGGGAGGCGACGGGCCCAAGGTGGTGTTCTGCACCACCGAAAACGACGTCGCGCATATCGCGCGCGCCCTGCACGCCGGCGCCAACGAATACATCATGAAGCCTTTCGACAAGGAGATCGTGGAAGCCAAGTTCCAGGAAGTCGGACTGATCTGACCGCCGTCGCGCCGTCAGTAACAAGTTAGTAAAGGCGTCCAAGTCCGATGAATGT
>CABECD010000219.1_pt1 | contig 26465 bp, 23 predicted proteins | sample 3132731 | NCBI WGS metagenome assembly CABECD01 (sample SAMEA5534347, study PRJEB31848) | metagenome | biome: tundra; feature: field; material: soil | place: USA | collected 2013-05 | depth 0.45 m | reverse complement strand
TCCCATTGCTGAATGTAGGCGGTGACGTTGAGCATGATCCAGACCAGCAGAAGGACTGACTGGATGATGATGAATCGCCAGGAGCCCATGGTGGTGGCGACGGTGTCCGCGATGCGCTGCCCGATGGTGAGCTGATTTTCGTCCGCCTCCGTGCCGATGCCTTTCTTGCGAACCCCACGGCGCAATGTTCGCAGTTCGTTGAGCAGCCGCTGCTCGGTCTCGTGCAGCTCGACTTTCAAGGCGCTGGAATTGTCCATGGTCTCGGCCCTCCCGCAGGTCCCCATCCGATTCGGATTTTATCTGCAATTTCGGACGCGGCCCACCCCGCGGCCGCGCGGGAGAGGAAAAAAGGAAGTGCGATCAAATCGCGCCGGGGCCGCCCTTGTCGTAGATGCCGAGGCGCTTTTGCGCGTCTTCCGGCATGTTCGGCACGCGCAGGGCGCGCCCCATGAAAGTGACCCACGGCTTCTCGGCGACCGGCTGCAGCAGCGCGAAATTCCAGAACTGCCGCTCGCTCATCTCGATCTCGGTCACCTCGTGCTCGAGCACCCAATTGCGCAGCGTCGTCAGCCTGGGCTGCTGGTCAGTTTCGGATAACATTTGTTCCGGCAAGGCTTTTCGCATGGGTGCAGCTCATAGGCCGTTCTGCTTAACAAGGTCTGACAGAAAGGGGCGAATTGCCAGTTGGCCCTTGTTGCGTGCGGGTTCTTCAATTGTGACTGGCATTGATATGGATCAATGCGAGGCTGCAGAAATGCTTAGACTTTAGTTTAAGGCATACGTTCAGGCGGGCTTTATCCGTTCACCAACAGTCTGACGGCGTGAGCCTGTTTTTGCCACTGACGTATGCCGTCGATTCTTATTCGATGGAGGTTACACATGGCAGCAATACGAATTTTCGGTGTTCACCGCACGTGGGAGGATTGGATCGGCATCATTGTCGGTGCGCTGATCGTGATTTCCCCATGGATGGTCAATGCGTTCGATTCTCAGTTCGTGGTGATGAACACCGTCATTGTCGGCGTGCTGGTTCTGTCACTGGCCGGAATGGAGATTGTGGTCCTGCAGACTTCTGAAGAGTGGTTGGAACTGGCCTGCGGACTGTGGCTGACGGCATCGCCATTCATCTTTGGCTACGCTGGCCCGCTCCAGTCCTGGCATATCGGTCTTGGCACCATCGTCGCGGTGCTGGCGGTGGTGGAGCTTCTGCAGGACTGGAAGCTGAGTGACGAAGAGCTTGCTCGGCACGGAATGTAGGAACGAATTAAAGCGCGCCGGTTTTTGACGCCGGCGAATTGGGCCGTGGACGCTCCCGCGGGGGGTGAGTGCTTCGCTCCCCGCGCTCTCCCTGTTAGCTTGCCCCCATCGCGTCCAACACGAGAGGGCAAGCGCCGTGCAGCAGAAGTTCAACAACAAGACGGTTCTCATCACCGGCGGCAGCCGTGGGCAGGGGGCGGCCGAGGCGCGCATGTTCGCGGCTGCCGGCGCGCGGGTCGTGGTCGCCGACGTGCTGGACGCCGAGGGCGGCGCGCTCTCGCAATCCATCCGCCAGGCCGGCGGCGCCGCCGACTACTGCCGGCTTGATGTTGCCAGCGAGCAGGATTGGCATGATGCCGTGGCGTTCGCGAAGACTACGTTCGGATCGCTGCATGTGCTGGTCAACAATGCCGGCGTGTCGTTGCGCGGCGTCGATCTCGCCAACACATCGCGTGCCGATTGGGACCGCGTGCTGGCGGTCAATCTCACCGGGCCTTTCTTAGGTATCCGGGCGGCGGCGCCGGTCATGCGCGAAAGCGGCGGCGGCGCGATCGTCAATATCGGATCGACCGCCGGCATCAACGGGCATTTCGCGGCCGCCTACAGCGCGTCGAAATGGGGCCTGCGCGGGCTGACCAAGGCGGCGGCCATGGAATACGCCGACTGGAACATCCGGGTGAACGCCGTGCATCCCAGCATCGTGCGAACGCCGATGGTGGCGGGCGCCGACAAGTTCGTCGAAGCCATGGAGTATGTGACGGCGCTCGGGCGCAGCGCGTCGCTGGCGGACGTCGCCCACGCGGTAATGTTCCTGGCTAGCGACGAGGCGGGCTATCTCACCGGCCTCGATTTGCCAGTGGACGGCGGCTTCACCGAGCTCGGCACCTACCGACAAGTGTGGCGGCGCGCGACTGGAAAGGCTTAAAGGTCACAAGCGGCCTTCAACTCAGCCCATCGTCGCGCTGGATCGCGGCCTGAAAAAACTGCTAATCATCATCTGAAACGCCAGGGAGGATACCGGTGCCCGCATCAATGCAAGGTGAAATGCAGCCGACCATCTACCGCTTCAAGCTCGGCGGCTTCGAGGTCGCCACCATCATGGACAGCAAGGTGATCCGCTCCGGGCTCAGCCCCAGCTTCGGCGGCGCGGCGGCAGCCAGCGAGGTAAAGGCGCTCGCCGCCGCCAACCGCATCGAAGCCGACCGCTACGAGCATCCGTTCACTCCGACGGTGGTCAATACCGGCAAGGAGCTGGTGTTGTTCGACACCGGCAACGGCTCGTTGCGCGACGAGCACGAGCAGCTCAAAGGCCGGCTGCCGCCGGGCAACTTGGTCGCGCGCATGGCGCAGGCCGGCTACAAGCCGGAAGACGTCGACGTGGTCGTCCTCACCCACGGCCACCCAGACCATATCGGCGGGCTGACCAAGGGCGGCCAACCGGTGTTTCCCAACGCGCGCTATGTCATCGGCGCCGCCGAGTTCGATTTCTGGCACAAGGGCGAGAACGTGCGCGAGGCGCGCAAGTTCAATCGCGAGCTCTACGTGAAGATCGTGGTGCCGCTCGCCAACCGCGCCACGATGATCAAGCCGGGCGACGAGGTGGTGCCGGGCATCACCGCGGTCGATGCGTTCGGGCATTCGCCCGGGCTGCTGGCGTTCCATATCGAGAGCGAGGGCAAGCGCCTGCTCAATTGGGCCGACACCTGCGGCCATTATGTGGTGTCGTTGCAGCGGCCGGACCTGCATCTCGACGTCGACGACGAAAAGGAGAAGGCGGTGGCCACCCGCAAGCGCATCCTCGACATGGTGGCGAGCGACAAACTGTTCGTGGCCGGCTTCCACATGCCGTTTCCGGGGCTGGGCTGGGTGGAAAAGGCGGGCAGCGCCTATCGCTGGGTGCCGCATAGTTATCAGATGAATTTGTGAGGGCTGCGGCGGCGGCGCAAACTCCGCTCATTCTCGCGTAAGCGGGAATCCAGGCGGCACTTATTAAGGACTGGGTCCCCGCTTTCGCGGGGACGAACGGATTTTCAACTCTCTCTCCGCCTTGCACTCACCGCCAGCGACAGCAGCGTGCGCTGCGCGATCGCTTCGGCGAGCGCCGAATTGCGCCGCATGTCGAGCGAAGCATCGGCGAGCTGTTGCATGGCGCGCAGCAGGCGCGGCGGCGTCCACGCCCGCAGCGCCGTGCCGACGTCCTTCTCGCGGCTGAAATGCACCGGCGGCGCGCCGCGCTTCATGGCGAAGTCGATACTGTCGCCGCCCTCCACCGCCAGCTTCATCTTGTGCAGATTGGCGACCTGGCGGATCGCCGCGGAAACGATCGCGGCCGGCGAGGAACCGCCGGCGCGCGCCTTGCCGAATTCGGTTTCAACGTCGCGGGTCTCACCGGCAAAGGCCGCGTCGATCACGCCGTCGAGCGCCAGCGCCGAGGCATCGGCCACCACCGCCATCACGTCGGTGAGTTCGATGGTCTTCTGATCTTTGGCGTAGAGCGCGAGCTTGCGGATTTCGTTGCGCGAGGCGAGCCGGTCGCCGCCGAGTAGTGCCGTCAGCGCGGCGCGGGCGTCGGGCGCGATCGTCAGACCAGCCGCGCGCATTTCCTCGTCGATCAGCCGCGCCAGGTCGCGCTCGCCGTCCTCGTAGCAGGGCAGCGCGGCGGCAACTTTCGCTTTTTCGCACAGCGCGCGCAGCGGCGCGTTCCGTTTCAAATCGCCGGCCTCGATGATGACGCGGCAATCGTTCGACGGTGCGGCGAGCACCGGCTCGAGCGCGGAGGAAATGTTGCGGCTGCCGGCTTTGACCAGCACGGCGCGGCGGCCGCCGAACAGCGGAATCGTGTGCGCCTCCTCCACCAGCCGCGACGGATTGGCGGAGAGCTCCTCGCCCTCGATGCGCACAAACGCGAACGGGTCGTTGGGATCGTCGACCGCGGCGCGCACCAGCGCATCGACGCGCTCGCGCACCAGCCCGGCGTCCGGCCCGAACACCAGCACGATCGGCTGGGCGGGATCGGGCTTGGCGATGAAGCGATCGACGTCGGAGGCTTTGATGGCGGTCATGGAGTTACTCGTGTCCCGGGCGCAGCGCAGCACGAAGTGATGCGCTGCAGACCCGGGATCCCGGTTACTTAAAAGCAAGCTGGGTCCCGGATCTGCGGTGCACCGCTGGCGCGCTGCACCGCGTCCGGGACAAGCGCGTTGCTACGTCCCCGCCACGAAATACGACGCCAGGCGAGAGCGGATGTTGTCCGAGATCACCTTGGCGGCGCGGTTCTCGGCGTCGCGCAAGCCGCGGTCGCCGGCGAAGCGCTGCTGCTGGCCGGGAATGTTGTAGGAAACGCGCGAGAAAGTCTGCCCGGTGACGACCGTCTTGCCGGTCGTGATGTCCTTCAGCGTATAGGTGGCGTCGATGCCGTAGTTCTGGATGTCCGGGCGGGCGGTGGCGATGTCGACGATCACCTGCGTGTTGCTGGAGGTGAGCCGGATGTCGAGTTTGTAGTTGGCCGCGGCGGCGGCGCCGCCGCCGGTGAGTTCATACATTAAACTGTTGCGCACCTCGACGCCGACGCGGGACAGGCGGGTGCCGTTGGGCGCATTGATCGGCGCGACTTCGACGCTGCTCAGCTTGTCGGTGATGGCGGGGCCGGCGCCCGAGGTCTGGGTGCCGTAAAGCGGCTGGAAGCAGCCGGCGGTGAGGCCGGCCAGCGCCAGTGCGGCCAAGATGCGGGTCAATTTCCCACCCCGGAATGACATTTGGTCAGGCCACCACATTCACGATCCTCTGCGGGACGACGATGACCTTTTTCGGGCGCTTGCCGTCCAGGGCCCTTATTACCGCATCGAGGGCCAGAACGGCAGCCTCAATATCGGCATTTTCGGCGTCCCGGGCCACCGTGACGTCGGCGCGCTTCTTGCCGTTGATCTGGACCGGCAGGGTTATGGTGTTTTCCACCAGCAGATCGGGCTCGACCTGCGGCCAGGCCTCGGCGGAAACGAGGGTCTGGTGACCCAGCGCCGCCCAGCATTCCTCGGCCAAATGCGGCATCATCGGGTGGAACAGGCGCACCAGGATGTCGCCGGCTTCGCGCAGCGCCCAGGCGAAATCGGGCGAGGGCGCGGTCTCGGCCGCGCCGATGGCGTCGGAGAGCGCATTGGCAAACTCATAGATATGCGCGACGCAACGGTTGAAGCGCAGTCTGGCGATGTCGTCGGACACGTTCGCCAGCGCGCGGTGGGCGGCCTTGCGGAGATTTAACGCTGCCGTGCCGAACTCTTTGGGGCGAGTATCCGGCCCGGTGATGTCGGCGATCTCGCCGATCATCCGCCACAGCCGCTGCACGAAGCGCCAGGCGCCTTGCACGCCTTCCTCGGTCCAGATCACGTCGCGCTCGGGCGGCGAGTCGGACAACATGAACCAGCGCGCGGTGTCGGCGCCGTAGGCGGCGATGATGTCGTCGGGATCGATGGTGTTCTTTTTCGACTTCGACATTTTCTCGATTCCGCCGATCTCGACCGCCTCGCCCGTCGCCGCGAGCGTGGCGCGTCGCGCATCGCCTAGCCCATCGATCTTGACGTTGGCCGGCTCGACCCAGTCGCCGCTTTTGCTGCGGTAGGTTTCGTGCACCACCATCCCTTGCGTGAACAGGCCGGCGAACGGCTCATCCATGCCGATATGGCCGGTCTTGTGCATGGCGCGCGTGAAGAAGCGCGAATAGAGCAGGTGCAAAATCGCGTGCTCGATGCCGCCGATATATTGATCGACCGGCAGCCACTCGTTGACGCATTTCAGGTCGGTCGGCGCGGTGGTAATCCACGGATCGGTGAAGCGCGCGAAGTACCAGGACGAGTCGACGAAGGTGTCCATAGTGTCGGTCTCGCGCCGCGCCGGGCCGCTGCACTGGGGACACGGCACGTTCTTCCAGGTCGGATGGCGGTCGAGCGGATTGCCCGGCTTGTCGAAGGTCACATCCTCCGGCAGCGTGACGGGCAGGTCCTTTTCCGGCACGCCCACCACGCCGCACTTCTCGCAGTGGATGATCGGGATCGGGCAGCCCCAATAGCGCTGGCGCGAAATGCCCCAGTCGCGCAGGCGGTAATTGACCTGGCGCTGCGCGACGGGACGATTGCCGCGCGTCTCGCGCTCGAGGCGCTTGGCGACTTCTTCCTTGGCTTCGTCCATCGACATGCCATCGAGGAAACGCGAATTGATCATGCGGCCGTCGCCGTCATAGGCCGTGGTGGTAATGACGAAAGTCGCCGGGTCCTGCCCGGGCGGGCAGACCACCGGCGTGTTGCCGAGGCCGTATTTGTTGACGAAGTCCAAGTCGCGCTGGTCGTGCGCCGGGCAGCCGAAGATGGCGCCGGTGCCGTATTCCATCAGAATGAAATTGGCGACGTAAACGGGGAGCTTCCACGACGCGTCGAACGGATGCAGCGCCTTGATGCCGGTGTCGAAGCCCATCTTCTCGGCGGTGTCGATGGCTGCTTGAGAAGTACCCATTTGGTGGCACTGCTCGATGAACTGCGCGAGCTTCGGATTTTTCGCCGCCGCCGCTTGCGCCAGCGGATGATCGGGCGACAGCGCCATGAACTTGGCGCCGAACAAAGTGTCCGGCCGCGTGGTGAAAATCTCCAACTCGGTTTCTTTATTGGGCGCGGTGGCCGGATCGAGCATGAAGCGCAGCGCCAAGCCTTCCGAGCGGCCGATCCAGTTCTTCTGCATCAGCCGGACTTTTTCCGGCCAGCGCTCGAGGGTGTCGAGCGCGTTGAGCAGATCTTCCGAATAGTCGCTGATCTTGAAAAACCACTGCGTCAGCTCGCGCTGCTCGACCACGGCGCCGGAGCGCCAGCCGCGGCCGTCGATCACTTGTTCGTTGGCCAGCACGGTGTGATCGACCGGGTCCCAGTTCACCTTCGACTGCTTGCGCTCGACCAGCCCCGCTTTCAGAAAATCGAGAAACATTTTCTGCTGGTGCTTGTAATAGGCCGGATCGCAGGTCGCGATCTCGCGCGCCCAGTCGAGCGACAGCCCCATCGACTTGAGCTGCGCTTTCATCGACGCGATGTTGTCGTAGGTCCACGCTTTGGGGTGCACCTTGCGGTCGATGGCGGCGTTCTCCGCCGGCATGCCGAAGGCGTCCCAGCCCATCGGGTGCAGCACGGCGTTGCCCATGGCGCGTTTGAAGCGCGCCACCACGTCGCCCATGGTGTAGTTGCGCACGTGGCCCATGTGGATGCGCCCCGACGGGTAGGGGAACATCTCGAGCACGTAGTATTTCGGCCGCGGGTCGTCGTTTTGGGTGGCGAAAATGCCGCGTTCGTCCCAGACGCTTTGCCAGCGGGCCTCAGCCGCGCGGGCGTTATAGCGCTCGTTTTTGCTCGAATCGACGGTCATTTCCGGCTCTTTTTAGGGTGCGCGGAGGTGACATGAAAGAGGGCGGGGGGTCAACGGGCTGGAACAATTTCGCCAGCAAAATCAAGGAACCAACGGACTGCCGGGCGGGTTAGCCCGGTACATAACAGCGCGCGGGGTAAGCCCGGGCGTAAAAGGAGATACTGTATGATCAATACTCAAAGCATCAAGGAACACATGGAAGTCCTCGGCTCCGACGGCCAGCACGTCGGCGCCGTCGATCACCTGGACGGCAAGGACAAGATCAAGCTCACCAAGGCCGATCTAAAGTCCGGCGGTCAGCATCATGTCATTCCGCTCGCCTGGGTCGCCAAGGTGGATACCCACGTCCACCTCAGCAAGCCGGCCAAGGACGCCATGGCGCAGTGGCAGGCGGCGGCGTAACCGAAACGCGTTCGCGCGCACAAGGCCCGGCCATGCGGCCGGGCCTTGTCGTTTGCGAAGAGACTGGCTTCGCCGAGCGGCATTCGCTAAATGCCGGGGACGATGGTGACCGTTTCCACCGATGCCGCGACCCAGCTCGCCGCCGTCCGCGCCGAAATCGCGCGCGCCTGCAAGGATGCCAGGCGCGATCCGGCCGAGGTGACGCTGGTTGCGGTGTCGAAGACTCATCAAGCCGAGCAAATCGAGCCGGTGATCGCCGCCGGCCAGCGCGTATTTGGCGAGAACCGCGTGCAAGAAGCCAAAGCGAAATGGCCGCCGCTTAAGGCCAAGCATGCCGGGATCGCACTGCACCTGATCGGCCCGCTGCAATCCAACAAGGCCAAGGAAGCGGTGGCGCTGTTCGATGCCATCCATTCGGTGGATCGGCCGAGCCTGGCCGAGGCGCTGGGCAAGGAGATCGCCAAGCAGGGGCGCTCACCGCTGTTGTTGGTCGAGATCAACACCGGCGCCGAGGCGCAGAAGGCCGGCGTGCTGCCGCAGGACGCTGACGCGTTTCTCGACCAATGCCGCGCGGTCTACGGCCTGACCATTTCTGGGCTGATGTGCATTCCGCCGCTCGACGAGGCGCCGGGGCCGCATTTCGCGCTCACCGCCAAGATCGCGCGGCGCAACGGGCTCAAGCTGTTGTCTATGGGCATGAGCGCGGATTTCGTGACCGCGATCCAGTTGGGCGCTACTCATGTGCGGGTCGGCAGCGCGATTTTCGGCGAGCGGCATTAAAAATACTGCCGTCCCCGCTTTCGAGGGGACGACAGCGGAGAGCATATATGGAGCTATCCGAATTCGACCGCTGGCAGGCGCGCTTTGCCGCGCCCGGCTATCTGTTTGGCACCGCGCCCAACGCCTTCCTCAAGAGCAAGTCGCATCTGCTGCGCCAGGGCGAGCGCGCGCTGGCGGTCGCAGATGGCGAAGGGCGCAACGGTGTGTTTCTGGCGGAGCAGGGGCTCGACGTGCTGTCGGTGGACTTCTCGCAGCAAGCGCAGGCCAAGGCACGCGTGCTCGCCAAAGAGCACGGCGTGACGCTGCGCTTCGAGCAGGCCGACATGACGGCATGGCCTTGGCCGACGGAAGCGTTCGACGTGGTGGCGGCGATCTTCATCCAGTTCACCGCGCCGCCGGAGCGCGCGAAAATGTTCGCCGGCATCAAGCACACGCTGAAGCCAGGCGGGCTGCTGCTGATGCAAGGCTATGGCCTTAAGCAGCTCGACTACAAGACCGGCGGGCCGTCCGACCCGGCGCAGCTTTACACCCGCGAGCTACTGCAAGACGCCTTTGGGGATTTTTCCTCGCTCGACATCCGCGAATATGACAGCGTCATCCAGGAAGGCAGCCGCCACGCCGGCCTGTCGGCGCTGATCGATCTGGTGGGGAGGAAGTAGCGTCATCCGCGCGAACATCGGCAAGTCGGCACTTGCAGATGGCCAACGGCCATTCTAAGCGTTGGGCGGGGGCGACATCGGTCCAGCAGAGCGTGCTCATGAACGGGCGCGATTCTGCGGACGCGCCGGTCCTCAACCGGGCCCGCGTCACAAAAGCATAATAGAGCCGGCACGCCGAACCATGCGCGGGACCATTCCGATATCTGTTGAGCAGGCCACGCGTGGCATCACGCGCTGGGACGCGCTCGCCATCCTGCTGACGCTGGGGATCTTGGTCTTCGTCGCCGAGGCCAGCCGCCATTTCCTGCAGCCGTTGGTGGAATTGCAGATGGCGCCGATCTCGCTGGCGCCGGAGAACTTGCCGGAATACGCGGCGCGCACGACCCTGCGCATGTTCCTGGCCCTGGTTTTGTCGCTCGGCTTCACCTTCACCTACGCGACCTTCGCGGCCAAGAGCCAGCGCGCCGCAGTCCTGCTGGTGCCGCTGCTCGATATTCTCCAGTCGGTGCCGATCCTCGGCTTCATCTCGGTGACCGTCGTGTTTTTCATGTCGCTGGCGCCCGGCCGCGTGCTGGGCGCGGAATTCGCGGCCATTTTCGCGATTTTTACCAGCCAGGCCTGGAACATGGCGTTCTGCTTCTACCAGTCGCTGCGCACGGTGCCGGTGGAACTGGTGGAGGCCTCGCGCACGTTCCGGCTCTCGCCCTGGATGAATTTCTGGCGCGTCGAGGCGCCGTTCGCCATGCCGCAGCTGATCTGGAACATGATGATGTCGATGTCGGGGAGCTGGTTCTTCGTGGTCGCGTCCGAAGCGATCAGCGTCGGCAACACTACCGTAATGCTGCCCGGCGTCGGCTCCTACATCGCACTGGCGATCGCGCAGAAGAATCTCGTGGCCGTCGGCTGGGCGATCGGGACGATGCTGGTGGTCATCCTGCTCTACGATCAATTGTTGTTTCGCCCGCTGGTGGCTTGGGCGGATCGATTTCGCTTCGAGCAGCAGGCCGGCGTATTGCCGCCGCGGTCGTGGGTGCTCGACGTGCTGCGCCGCTCCCGCGTGGCCGCATTATTGACCGATCGGCTGTCCAGACTGTGGCGGCGGACTTATCAGTGGCCGCTGCTTCGCCTTCGCTCCGGACCGGCGGGCGAGTCATCCGGCAAGCGGAGACGCTGGGGTGACCGCCTGTGGAGTGGCCTGGTCGCCGCTTTGGCGGCGGTCGCGCTGTGGCGCGTGGCGACTTTCATCTTCGCCAATATTTCACCGCCGGAAGCGATCAAGGCGATGGCGCTCGGCCTTGCCACGCTGAGCCGGGTGATCGTTCTCATCGCGATCGCCACGGTGATCTGGGTGCCGATCGGCGTTGTGGTGGGAATGCGCCCGCGGGTGGCACAAATCATCCAACCGGTGGCGCAATTCCTGGCGGCGTTTCCCGCCAACGTGCTGTTTCCCATTGCGGTATCGGCAATCGTCGTGCTGCGCCTTGATCCCAATATCTGGCTCAGCCCGCTGATGATTCTGGGCACGCAGTGGTACATCTTGTTCAACGTGGTGGCCGGCGCATCGGCGATCCCGTCCGAAATGCGCGACATCGGCGCCAATTTGCAGGTCCATGGCTGGCTGTGGTGGAAAAAGATCGCGCTGCCCGCCGTGTTTCCCTATTACGTCACCGGTGCCATCACCGCGTCCGGCGGCTCCTGGAACGCGAGCATCGTCGCCGAAGTGGCGAGCTGGGGCGACACGCGGTTGCAGGCAAGCGGGCTCGGCGCCTATATCGCGCAGGCGACCGAAGCGGGCGACTTGCCCCGCATCGTGCTCGGGATTGCCGTGATGAGCTTGTTCGTGGTCATTATCAATCGGGCGTTCTGGCGGCCGCTTTATTGGTACGCCGAGCGAAAATTCCGGCTCGGATGACAGGGCGATGTCAATGAACGACGCATTGCTGCAAATCCAATCCGTCCGCCAGGCTTTTCCCAAGCCGGATGGCGAAGACATGCTCGTGCTCGACGACATCAATTTCTCGCTGGCGGATGGACAAATCGTCGGCTTGCTCGGCCGCTCCGGCTCCGGAAAATCCACCATGTTGCGGCTGATCGCCGGCTTGGCGCCGCCGACCGCGGGCAGCATTCTCTATCATGGTCAGCCGGTGGTGGGGCCGGCGCCCGGCATCGCGATGGTATTCCAGACATTCGCGTTGTTTCCCTGGCTGACCGTTCTGGAGAACGTGCAGCTCGGCTTGGAAGCGCTCGGCCTGCCGGAGGCGCAGATTCGCCAGCGTGCGCTGGCCGGCATCGATCTGATCGGCTTAGACGGCTACGAGTCGGCCTATCCGCGCGAGTTGTCCGGCGGCATGCGCCAGCGGGTGGGCTTCGCCCGTGCGCTCGTCGTGCATCCCAACATATTGCTGATGGACGAGCCGTTCTCGGCGCTCGACGTGCTGACGGCGGAAACCCTGCGCACCGACTTCCTCGATCTTTGGATCGAGGGCAAGCTGCCGATCAAGGGCGTGATCCTGGTGACCCACAACATCGAAGAAGCGGTGCTGATGTGCGACCGCATTCTCGTATTCTCGAGAAGCCCGGCCCATATCATCGACGACATCAATGTCGACATGCCGCAGCCGCGCAGCCGGCTGGAGCCTGCGTTCCGCGATCTGGTCGAGCGCATCTACGTTGCCATGACCGCGCGCGCAGTTGCGCCGCCGCCGCGTGTCGCGCCGGATCGCTTCCCGGGCATGGGCATCGATATGGAGCTGCCGCGGGCGTCCGCCAATTTGCTCGCGGGCCTGATCGAGGCGGTGGCCGGCGCGCCATACAACGGCAAAGCCGACCTTCCGGTGATCGCGAGCGCGTTGCAGATGGAGGTGGACGATCTGTTTCCGGTCGCAGAAGCGCTGCAGCTCTTGCGTTTCGCGGAGATCGAAGGCGGCGACATCCGGCTGACCGATAGCGGCAAGCAGTTCGCGGAAGCCGGCGTCGACGATCGCAAGAAGCTGTTCCAGCGCCAGCTGCTGGACCATGTTCCGCTGGCCATGCATATCCGGCGCGTGCTGCAGGAGCGCGCCAATCACGCGGCGCCGAGGAGCCGGTTCCTCGATGAGCTCGAGGATCACATGACCTCGGAATCCGCCCAGCGCACGTTGCGCTCGGTGGTCGCATGGGCGCGTTTCGCGGAAGCCTTCGCTTACGATGCCCGCTCCGAGACCTTCAGCCTCGATAACCCGACTTGAAGAAAGCCTAACTCAGCGGAACCGCTGCGGCGGCAGGCCCGGTTTGCCGCCTGGCGGGGCGCCGAACGAGGTCGTATCGAGCGGTTTCTTCAGCAGGCTCGAGCGCAGCGCCTCGCCGCGCGGCGAGGGCGGGACCGGCATCGGCATCGCCGGCGCCGCCGGCTGCAACGGCGCGGCATCGAGCGGCGAATTGTAGTCGGCGAATTCGTCGTCGCCGCCGCGATGGCTCATGCTGGCGCTGCGCCAGCGCTCGATCACCGTGGAGAGCAGATCGCGGCTGATATTGGTACCGGCATCGGAGCGGGTGTTGCCCGAGGCCTCGCTGTTCGGCCGCAGCTCCGGCGGCAAATGCTTGAAGCGCATGCGCGTCGGCAACGCCACGCCGGGGCCGAAGGTGAACACCTCGCGGGTGCCGAGCGACGGGATGAACGACAGCAGATTCAACGCCGCGTCGGACACCGCCGAGCGGATCAGGCTTTGGTCGCGGTCGTTCGACAGCCGCATGACGAAGAGCGTGGAACACTGCGAGATGATGGTGGAGTCAATCTCGGCCGGACGCTGCGTCACCAGGCCGAGGAACACGCCGTATTTGCGGCCTTCCTTGGCGATGCGTGAGAGCGCGCGCTTGGTCGGGCCGAAACCGATATGCTTGGCGGACGGCGCATAGCGGTGCGCTTCCTCGCACACGAACAGCAGCGGGGCGACGCCGTCGCTCCACAGCCCGAAGTCGAAGGCCATGCGGCAGAGCACCGACACCACCGAGTCGACCACCTCGGCCGGGAAACCGGCGAGCTGCATGATGGTCATCGGTTTGCCTTCCGGCGGCAGCCGGAACAGAGAGCCAAGAATTTCGGCCATGGTGTCGCCGCCGATATTGGCGTTCTCGAACATGAAGGCGTAGCGCGGATGATTGCGGAAGGTCTCAATGCGTCCGATCAGCTTGTGATAGACCATGCGCGAGTTGCGGTTTTCCAGCTTGCCCATGCGCTCATCGAGCAGGTTGATCAGGTCCTCGATGCGGTAGGGCACCGGCGTGTCGGCGGTGAAGCCGGTGTCACGCGGATTGCGTTTCTTGGCCAGCGGGTGCTCGTTGTTGACGCGGTATTGCAGATAGGCCGACTTCGCCAGCGGAATCACTTCGGAGAGGATCTCGACTTCCTCCTCGATGCCGGGCCGGCCGCCGAAAAAGGCGTCGACCGTTTCCTCGAAATTGAACAGCCAGAACGGTAGCCGCAAGTTGCGCGGGGTCAGCACCTGCGCCTTGTCGCCGAAACAGCGGCCATATTCGTTGTGCGGATCGACTAGGAAGATGCGCAGGTTCGGCCGCGTATCAAGAATCTTCTGCAGAATAATGGCGACGCCGCTCGACTTGCCGACGCCGGTGGCGCCGACGATGGCGAAATGCCGGCTCACCAGTTGGTCGATGTCGATGTGCACGCCGATATTAGTGTTCTGCTGCAGGTCGCCGGCATGGGCATGGTCGTCATCGGCGCCGCCGTAGACCAGCCGCAATTCATTCTCGCTGAGCAGCAGCGCGCCGTCGCCGATGTTCGGATACTCCATGACGCCGCGCTGGAAGCATGCCGCGCCGGCCTCGCCGGAACGAATCTCGCCGACCAGATCGAGGCGCGCGACTTTGCGGAACGTCTGTCCGCCGGCCGGCGCCAGCATCGCCTTCTCGCCGATATCGGTGACCAGCCCGATGATCACGGCTTTGCCGGCCACCATGCCCATGAATTTTCCGACCGTGGGATGTTCGCCGCCGGCGTTGCGCGCGTTGAGCTCGACGGTGGCCTGCGAACCGGAGACGGCCACCACGCGACCGATCAAATCGGTTCCGGCGCGTGCCGGCGTATGGGCATGATGGGCATTATGATGCGCGGCTGACGTGTCCATGATCACCCCGGCGCGGCATTGTTTTGCAGTTCTTGCGTGACCGCCGCGCTGTGGATCGAAATATCACAGGGCGATGCCCGTTCAGTTAATGCGCCGGCTATGCGAGCGGCGGCGCGCGACTATGCTTAATCAATGATGGCCGGAGCGATGACATATTTGATTGCGCAGGATCTCTTTCGAAAACCGGTGCCCATCCTCGATCTAGTCGAGGACAAGCTTTTCGGGATCATGCGCCGGTAACAATTACTCAACCATGATTCTGGTGCGCGGGCCGACGCGCGCGAGCAGCCGGCGCAGCGAATTCATAGGGAGCGCCACACAGCCGGCGGTCGGCGCGAAGCCCGGCCGCGCCACATGGATGAACACGGCGCTGCCGCGGCCGGCCACGCGCGGGCGCGTGTTGTGGTCGATCTCGATGATGAAGTCGTAGAGATGGTCCTTGCGCGCGAGCCGGTCGGCCTTGGCGCGGGGCGGCAGCTTGACCGGCCGATTGTAATGACGGTCACAGGGGTCCTCGCACCAGCCGTCGTCGGCGCCGATGCGCCGCACCGGCAACAGTGTCGCCGGGCGCGGATGCCGGTCGGCGCGCCACCACAACCGTGTGAGCCGGAAGGCGCCGCGCGGGGTCGCGCCGTCGCCTTCGCGTTTGTTGGCCTTGATGCCGGCGCGGCCGAGCGCCACCGGCAGCACCAGCGGCCCGGCTTGCAGCACGCCGCGCGCCGGCTGCGCCGGCTTGCGCCGCACAGCCAGCCGCCGCAATGATGTTTCGCGTTTTGCCCGCGGCACGATCCAAAACTCCCCGAATCCAGGCTAAATCCCAGTTCACGCTTGCTCTTTTAGCTCTGAATGCTCTACTTCGCGAATATTCCTGTAACGGGGCCTTTGAGCGATGCCCAACAGACGGACTATCCTGATCGTGGACGACGATGCCGAACTGCGCGAGGCGCTGGTCGAGCAATTGGCGCTGCATGAGGAGTTCGACGCCATCGCGGTCGACAGCGGCACCAAGGGTGTGCAGGCGGCCAAGGGCGGCCAGATCGACCTGGTGCTCATGGATGTGGGGCTACCCGACGTGGACGGTCGCGAGGCGGTGCGTATCCTGCGCAAGAACGGCTTCAAGGCGCCGATCATCATGCTGACCGGCCACGACACCGACAGCGACACCATCCTGGGGCTGGAATCCGGCGCCAACGACTACGTCAGCAAGCCGTTCCGTTTTGCCGTGCTGCTGGCGCGCATCCGCGCGCAACTGCGGCAACACGAGGCGAGCGAGGACGCCGTATTCACCATCGGGCCCTACACGTTCCGCCCGAGCTCGAAGCTGCTGCTCAGCCCGAAGGGCAGCAAGGTGCGCTTGACCGAAAAGGAAACCGCCATCCTGCGCTATCTCTATCGCGCCGCGCAGAAGCCGGTATCGCGCGAGACGCTGTTGCAGGAAGTCTGGGGCTATAATTCCGGCGTCACCACCCACACGCTGGAGACGCACATCTACCGGCTGCGGCAGAAGGTCGAGAAGGACGCCGCCGCGCCGTCGATCCTGGTGACGGAAGCCGGCGGCTACAAGCTGGTGCCGTGAACACCATGCGCAGCCTCAAACTCCGCTCATTCCCGCGCAAGCGGGAATCCAGAGCCACGATTGCAACCTCCGTAGTTTTTTATGCTGGGTCCCCGCTTTCGCGGGGACGAGCGGAAGAGTGGCAAAGCCCGCGCACGCCGGGTAAGTGCTAACGATGTCCCTCGAACACGACATTGCTTTCTTCGAGCAGGTGCCCACCTTCGCGGTACTCGGCAAGCCGGCGCTGCGCATCCTCGCGATCGGCGCGGAAACCCGCCACCTGCAAAGCGGCGCGGTGCTGTTCTACGCCGGCGAGCTCGCTGACGGCGGCTATGTCGTGCAGGAAGGCTCGCTGCTGCTGGAGCCGAACTCGCCGCTCGAAGGCGAGCAATTCACCGCCGGCCCCGGCTCGCTGGTGGGCGAGCTGGCGCTGCTCACCGACACAGTGTGCGCGGCAACCGCGATCGCGAAAGGGCCGACGGTGGTGATCCGCATTTCGCGCAGCCTGTTCCGCAAGATGCTGGAAGGCTACCCGGCCGCCGCCCAGAATTTGCGCGACATGGTGGCCGAGCGCGTCGACGGCTGGACGCGCGAGCTCGGCGGTGTGAAGCAGGCGATGGATAAACGGGAATAATTTTTTGTCATCACCGGGCTGCCACCCAAGTCGGCTATAGCCGACTTGGGCATTAAACGTGCTGATCTCAGGTAAACCTGAGATCAGATGCGGTGAGACCCGGTGATCCCGCTTAGGATGGCACAGCAGTGCGTTCCTAAGCGAGATGGCCGGGTCAAGCCCGGCCATGACAATTTTATATTTCCACCGTCGCCGTCACCGGCACGTGGTCGGAGGGGCGGGTCGCGCCGCGGTAGTCCTTGGCGATCTTGATCTTGGAAACGCGGTCGGCCAGCGCATCCGAGGTCCAGATGTGATCGAGCCGGCGGCCGCGGTCGGCCTCGCGCCAGTTATCCATCGCGCGATAGCTCCACCAGGTGTAGAGCTTGGCCGGCTCCGGCGTGAGCACGCGCATGCTGTCGATCCAGTTGCCGGCGTTGCGCGCAAGGTTGAGCTTCTCGCATTCGATCGGCGTGTGCGAGACCACCTTGATCATCTGCTTGTGGCTCCACACGTCGTGCTCGAGCGGCGCCACGTTGAGATCGCCCACCAGAATGGCGCGCTCGGCTTTCGCCGGACGCAAGTTCGGATGCGCGCGCATCTCGTCCAGAAACGAAAGCTTATGCTGGAATTTCGGATTGATCTCGGGATCCGGCTCGTCGCCGCCCGCCGGCACGTAGAAATTATGCAGCGTGATTGGATCGCGCAAACGCGCGCGCTCGCCCAGCGTCACCGCGACATGGCGGCAGTCGGTCTTGCCGCAGAAGCTCTGCACGTCGACGCGCTCGAACGGCAGGCGCGAGAGCACGGCGACGCCGTGATAGCCCTTCTGCCCGTTGAGCGCGGCGTGCTCGTAGCCGAGCCGCTGAAAGCGCTTGAGCGGAAAGGCGTCGTCCGGGCATTTCGTTTCTTGCAGGCAGAGTACGTCGGGGCGGGCGCTCTTAAGAAACTTGGCGACCAGGTCGATGCGCAGGCGGACGGAATTGATGTTCCAGGTGGTGATCTTGAGGGGCATGGGAGCAACATACTCACCTGTCATGCCCCGCGAAAGCGGGGCATCCAGTATCTACAGATTGTCCAGTGATTACTGGATCGCCCGCTTTCGCGGGCGATGACGACCATCAGTTGTGATAATTCGTGTAGTCGATCTTGAACATGTCGGGATTCGGCCGCTTGCTGGTGTCGAGATTGTACACCGCCACGGTGGTGTCGTAGCCCTGCGGGTCGGTCACCGTCCACTGCTTGAGTTGCATGTCCTTGGCGTTGAACATGATCATCAGCCGGCTGGTGCCGACGACGCCGTTCTTTTCCTCGACCACCACGGTGACGAACACGTCGTCGGCGTAGACCGCAACCAGGCTGGTGTCTTTCGTCAGATCGACATGGTCGGCGAGCAGGAAGCGCAGCGGCGTCTGCGACAGCGGATAGACATCCTGCGTCGCCAGATTGCGGTCGCGCACCACCACCGACTGGCCGTCGGCGATCAGTTCGATCGGGCTCGGGTCGTCGTATTCGAAACGCACCTTGCCGGGCTTGGAAATATAGAACGTGCCTTGGGTGCGGCGGCCGTCGGGGCCGACCTGGACGAATTTACCCGACAAGATCTGCATGGTGGAAAGGTAATTGTTCACCCGCTCGACGATGCTGCGCTGCTCGGAGCTGAGCGCGGCGGCGGAAGTGGACCGACCCAGCAAGGCGGCGAACGGATTGGAGACCGGATTGGGCGCCTGCGTCTGCGGCGCTTGTGCCTGCGGTACTTGTGCCTGCGGCGCTTGGGCGCGGGCGCCGAGCGCAGCGCTGGGCACCGCGGGCTTGGCCGGCGCCGCGATCGAGCCGGTGGGGTGGGCGTTGATGGCTGGGCGCGGTGTCGGGAGAGGGACGCTTTGGGCCAGCGCCGGGGCGGCCGTCAGGCAGGCGAACAATGCCGCTATCGCAAGTTTGTGGCCGGTTTGCGCTTCAAGGTATCGCGCCATCACGGTCTCCGAGCTTTGCTGGTGCATGGTCTATTCCGAAAACCGGTACCCACTTTTCGGGACCATGCGCTCGCGCCCTGCTTTTAGTTCAATTCCTTTATGGGCCGGCTGTGGCTATTTCGCGGCCCCAATTATGCGCTGATTCGGACTTAACCGCGATAATACTGTTTCTTATGCCCCGTCCGGAATGACGAGGTTCAAAAGCGATCGTCGGCCGGATTTTCCGGGATCAGAATCTCGCGTTTACCGGCGTGGTTGGGCTGGCCGATGATGCCTTCCTGTTCCATGCGCTCCATGAGCGAAGCGGCGCGGTTGTATCCGATTTGCAGCCGGCGCTGGATATAGGAGGTGGAGGCCTTGCGGTCGCGTTTTACGACGGCGACCGCCTGGCTGTAGAGGTCGCCGCCTTCGGCCAGCCCCATGCCGGTGGCATCGAACACCGCGCCATCCTCGCCCTCTTCCGGATCGCCGGCGGTCACCTCGTCGAGATATTCCGGATGTCCTTGCGACTTCAGGTGGCGAACGACTTTCTCCACCTCGTCGTCCGACACGAACGGGCCGTGCACGCGGCTGATGCGGCCGCCGCCGGCCATGTAGAGCATGTCGCCCTGGCCGAGCAGTTGTTCGGCGCCCTGCTCGCCCAGAATGGTGCGGCTGTCGATCTTGGAGGTGACCTGGAACGAGATGCGGGTCGGGAAGTTCGCCTTGATGGTGCCGGTGATCACGTCCACCGACGGGCGTTGCGTCGCCAGGATGACGTGGATGCCGGCGGCGCGCGCCATCTGCGCCAGGCGCTGGATGGCGCCTTCGATGTCCTTGCCGGCGACCATCATCAGGTCGGCCATCTCGTCCACGATCACCACCAGATAGGGCAGCGGGTCGAGCTCGAGCTCTTCCTTCTCGTAGATCGCCTCGCCGGTTTCCTTGTCGTAGCCGGTATGCACCGTGCGGGTGAGCGTCTCGCCCTTTGCCTTGGCTTCCGCGAGACGCGCATTGTAGCCGTCGACGTTGCGCACGCCGAGCTTGGACATGCGCTTGTAGCGTTCCTCCATTTCGCGCACCGCCCATTTGAGCGCGACCACCGCCTTCTTCGGATCGGTGACCACCGGCGTGAGCAGATGCGGGATGCCGTCATAGACGGAGAGTTCGAGCATCTTGGGATCGACCATGATCAGCCGGCACTGGTCGGGGCGCAGCCGGTAGACCAGCGACAGGATCATGGTGTTGATGGCGACCGATTTGCCGGAGCCGGTGGTGCCGGCGATCAGCAGATGCGGCATGCGCGCCAGATCGACGATCACCGACTCGCCGCCAATGGTCTTGCCGAGACAGAGCGGCAGCTTGGCGGCGCTTTCGTTGTAGTCACTGCCGGAAAGCAATTCGCGCAGGTAAACCTTCTCGCGCGTGGGATTGGGCAGCTCGATGCCGATGGCGTTGCGGCCGGAAACGACGGCGACGCGTGCCGATACCGCGCTCATCGAGCGGGCGATGTCGTCGGAGAGCCCGATCACGCGCGACGACTTGATGCCGGGCGCCGGCTCGAGTTCGTACAGCGTCACCACCGGGCCGGGATGCGCATTGATGATCTCGCCGCGCACGCCGAAATCGCCGAGCACGCTTTCGAGCGCCACGGCGTTGGCGTCGATGAGTTCTTTCGACAGCGTGGTGCGCTCGGAGACGCGTTGCGCGGTCAAGAGGTTGAGCGAGGGCAGCACATAGCCGTTGACGGAGCGGCGCACAGGTACGCGCGGCGCGGCGCGCCGGCGCGGGCTGGGCTGCGCGTCGTCTTCGTCCTCCTCGCCGGCGAAGGCGGGCTCGGCCGGCACAGCCACGCGGCCATAGGCGTCGAAACGCGGCTCCTGCCGCGGGCCGGTTGCGGCCGGCAAGTTACCCAACTTGGCGGCGGGCAGCGGCCTGCGCGGCGTCCGGCGCAACAGCCGGCCGGCGCGCGCCTTCCAGCTCAGCAGCGCGTGCGCGATCATGCCGAGCCAGGCCGAGGCGCGATCGCCCTCGTCTTCATCGATGTCATCGTCGGCGTCGCGGGCGAGCGTCCGCTCGGCGTGCCGCTTCCAGCCGATGCCGGCGGCGAATGCGACTGTCGCGGCGGTGGCGATGCCGAACAAAGCGGACGCGATGAATAGCGCCATGCCGCTCAGCGGGGCGCCCAAAACCTTTGCCGGCGCGCGCAGCAGCGCGTCGCCGAATACGCCGCCTAAGCCCGTCGGCAGTGGCCAGGAACCGATGCGCGGCAGCGTGGAGACGAAGGCGGCGGCGAGGAAGGTGGCGAGGATCCACAGCAGGCCGCGCCATTTCTCGCCGACCGGCCGGTGCGCCAGCAGCCGCCAGCCGAGCAGCATTTCCGGCAGCAGCAGCATGATGGCGGCCAGGCCGAGCAGCTGCATCGCCAGATCGGAGAAAATCGCGCCCGGGAAGCCGAGCAGATTATGCACCGGCGTCTGCGTGGCGTGGCTGAGCGAAGGGTCCTGCACCGACCAGGTGGCGAGCGCGATGGCCGCCAGCAGCGCCAGCGTGATCAGCGCCAGGCCGGCGATTTCGCTCAGGCGCCGCCGCAGGATGTCGCGGAAATGCTCGGAGACGAAAGCGATGGCATCGAGGCTGCGATCGATCGCGGGCATGTTGCCTTACCTCAAACAAGCACCGCGACGAGGCGATGCAGCGCCTCCGCCGTGGTCGCCTTGTCTTGAACCATGGCGACGCGGATGTAGTCCGCGCCGGGATTGCTGCCGTCGGCTTGCTCGCGTGCGAGATAGCGGCCGGGCACGACGCGCACGCCGGCCTCCTGCCACAGCCGCTTGGTCACGATCTCGCTGCCGCCGTATGCCGACACGTCGAGCCAGAGAAAAAATCCGCCGGCCGGACGCTTGTAGCCGTAGCGGTCGCCGATGATCTGGTCGGCGAGATCGAACTTGGCCGAATAGAGCTTACGATTTTCCCGCACATGCGCCTCGTCGCCATAGGCGGCGACGGCGACATGTTGCGCCGGGCCCGGCACCTGCGGCGCCGCGATATTGCGCAGCTCGAGAAAGGCCGACAGAAAGCGGCGGTCGCCGGCGGCAAAGCCGACGCGCAGGCCGGGCAGGCTCGAGCGCTTGGATAGCGAGTGGAACACCACGGCATTGGCGAAGTCGGGCCCGGAGGCTTCCAGCATGCCGGACGGCTGATGCTCGCTGTAGATCTCGCAGTAGCATTCGTCGGCGAACACCAGGAAGCCGAAGCGGCGGGCGAGGCCTGCGAGTCTGTCGAGATAGGCTCGGGTCGCGACGGCGCCTTGCGGATTCGACGGCGAGGCGATGTAGAAGGCGACGGTGCGCGCCAGCAGCGCGTCATCGAGCGCGTCGAGATCGGGAAGGAAGAAGTTTTCTTTGCGCGCCGGCATATAGACCGGCTCGCAATCGGCGGCGAGCGCGCCGGCGCCATAGGCGGCATAGAACGGATTGGGGATCAGCACGGTGGGCTTGCCGGTGCGGCGCGCAACCCAGCGCTTGGCGGCGATGGCGGCGAGGAACAGGCCTTCGCGCGTGCCGTTGAGCACCAGCACTTCGCTTTCGGGATCGACCGGCCGCGCCAGTTTGTAGCGGCGGCCGAGCCAGGCGGCGACCGCGCGGCGGAACGGCTCGCTGCCCTTGTTGGCCGGGTAGCGGCCGAATTCGTCGAGATGGGCGGCGATCTCGGGGCCGACGAAGGACGGAATCGGATGTTGCGGCTCGCCGACCGACAGATTGATGGCGGGCTTGCCCGGCTCGATGCCGGCGATCAATTCGGTCAGCCGCACGAACGGCGAGCGGCCATCGACCGCCGCAGCAGTGGGTGAGGAAGGCTCGCGCTGGGCGGTCATCATGGGCATGCGGATACTAAAGTTTGCTCGCGCATGATCTTTCCCGAAAACCGGTTCCCATCCCCGATCAAGTCGAGGACAGGCTTTTCGGGATCATGCGCCAAGCGGGAGCGGCCCGCGGCACAACGGTCCGACACAATAGTGAGGTCGAGGTTAAGACCCGATTAACCATCGGTGCTAGTGGCTTTCTATGGGTTACGGCTAACTACGATGCATTGCGAGTTAAGCCGATGAAATGGGGACTTCTCATACTTTTGGCTTGCATGACATACGCTGCTGTTGCATCTCGGATGTGTGCACAGTGCGTGCACGGTGCGTGCACGAAATCGGTTGAGTGTTGCGCGTCGCGAGCGCGTGCAATGTGGCCAGTAAGGGCCGAGAGCCGCCCAGCCGTCCAAGCCGACCCAAAGCCAATAGCGAAGCGGCTTTGTGTGTGTGGTGCCGTCCACGGGCCGTCCAACTGATCGGGGGTTGCTTTGCTGAAACCGATTAACAACCACATTATAGAAAACGTGGCGCCCAAAGCTGCGCCGATCAAGCTCACGAAGCGGGCTGTCGAAAGCCTCAAGCCCGGGCCCGCGCCTGTCGTGCGATACGACGATAGGCTCTCCGGCTTAGGCATGCGTGTAATGCCGAGCGGGCGGCGCTTCTACTTCGTGCGCTACCGCAATAAATATAATCGCTCGCGGTGGTTCAGCATCGGCGAACATGGCAAGATCACCGCCGACATCGCGCGCTCAACGGCGCAGCGGATTTTGCAGGCCGTGATTGTTAATGAGAGCGATCCATCCGGTGAACGAGAATCGTTCCGTGCGGCGCCGACCGTCTCCAACTTGTTTGACCGTTATATTGCCGAACACGTCGAGCGGAAAACCGCCCGGTCACCCGCAAAGAGTTCAAGCGCATCGTCGAGCGCGACCTCCGGCCGGAACTCGGCCAGCATAAGGTCGCGGCTGTCACGCGGCAGGATATCGATCGGCTCCATAGCGCACGAGCCGCAACGCCTCGCCAAGCCAACTTGATTCTGGCCGTCTGCTCTAAGGCTTTTAACCTGGCCGAACTGTGGGGAATGCGCACCGAGGGAACGAACCCGTGCTCAAAGATCGAACGATATCGGGAGAACCGTCGTGAGCGCTTCCTATCGGCCGATGAACTGGGCCGGCTCGGTGCGACGTTGCGGCAACGCTACGCCCCTAGGCTGCCTCCCGATGTCAATTGGGGGAACAAAATGACCGATAATATGAAGCCTTCGATCTGGGGCATGGCTTATTGCTGCGTTGCGGCGTTGATGGTCGCGGCGGTCTTGACCGTCGCCATCGGCGTCGATCCGATGACCTTGGCGATGAACTAATCCGCCAGCCTGTTTGAATTGACGAACTAAGTCCGGCCAACTGGCCGGACTTTTTCGTTTCGTCGCGCCGGCCAAAAAGAGAGAGGCCCCCGGCTCTTGCGAACCGGGGGCCTCGACGGAAGGGACAGTGCCGGGTTTCCGCCCCTACCGCTAGCTTGTACTCAGGTTACTGCACGGTCTCCCCATGCAGCGCGAGATCGAGACCTTCGCGTTCCACCTCGGCGGTGACACGCAGGCCGATGATCGCGTCGATGATCTTCAGGAGGATCAGCGAGACGACGGCGTCGTACACGATCACGATGATGATGCCTTTGACCTGGTTCATCATCGGCGCGGCGTTGCCTTCGATCAGGCCGGCGGTGCCGCCGTATTCGTTGATCGCAAACACGCCGGTGAGCAATGCGCCGACGATGCCGCCGACACCGTGCACACCGAAGCAGTCGAGCGCGTCGTCAGCGCCGAGCATGCGCTTGAGGCCGGTGACGCCCCAGTAGCAGAACACGCCCGCAGCGACGCCAATCACCATCGAGCCGATCGGGCCGACGTAGCCCGAGGCCGGAGTGATGGCGACGAGGCCGGCGACCGCACCCGAGCACATGCCGATGACGGTGGGTTTGCCGCGGATGGCCCATTCCACCAGCATCCAGGTGAAGGCCGCGACCGCGGTAGCGATCTGCGTCACGGTCATCGCCATGCCCGCCTGCATGCCGGCGGTGACGGCGGAGCCGGCGTTGAAGCCGAACCAGCCGACCCACAGCAGCGAGGCGCCGATCATGGTGAGCACCATGTTGTGGCCGGGGCCTGAGTCCTTGCGTTTGCCGAGGCAGATCGCGCACATCAGACCGGCAACGCCAGCGTTGATATGAACGACGGTGCCGCCGGCGAAGTCGAGCACCTTGAACATGGCATCCGAATTGCCGTTGGACATGAAGCCATCGGCGCCCCAGACCCAGTGCGCGATCGGCGAATAGACCAGGATCGACCACAGTCCGATGAACCAGAGCATGGCGGAGAACTTCATGCGTTCGGCGAAGGCGCCGGCAATCAGCGCCGGCGTGATGATGGCGAAGGTCATCTGGAAGCACATGTAGACGGTCTCAGGGATGGTCACCGCCAAGCCGTTCGGCGTGCCGGTACCGTTCGAGATGTCACTCAGGATGCCTTGCAGGAACACGCGACTGAACCCGCCGAGGAATGGCCCGCCGGTCGTGAAGGACGTACTGTAGGTGAGGATCGCGTAGACGATCGTGACCAGACAGGTGACGGCGAAGCTCGTCATCACGGTGTCGCCCACGTTCTTCTTGCGCACCATGCCGCCATAGAACAGGCCGAGGCCCGGGATGGTCATCATCAGCACGAGCGCGACGGAGGTGAGCATCCATGCGGTGTCGCCCGAATTGGGCGTGCATTTCTCAAGGACCGCCTTTTTAGGATCGGGATCGGCGGCGCAAGCAGGCGGCGGCGCCGGTGTGGCAGCGGGAGCGGCCGCTGGTGCAGCCGCCGGCGCGGCCGGCGCAGCGCCGGGAGCCGGCTGGGCGTAGGACGTATTATACGCCGCCACGCTCAGAAATAGGCCGAGTAGAACTCCAAGAGCGAGAGCTGCGAGTCCCGCACGGGAGGGTTTCTTCAACGTCATGGTCTAACTCCTGTCCGTATTGTTTTGCGGTGCGGGTTACTAGAGCGCCGCAGCGTCGGTTTCGCCGGTGCGGATGCGCACGGCGTGATCCAGGGCGAAGACAAAGATCTTGCCGTCGCCGATCTGGCCGGTCTTGGCGGCACCGGTGATGGCGCCGATGACCTTGTCGACTTGGTCGGTTGCCACCGCCACTTCCACTTTGACTTTCGGGAGGAAGCTCACCGCATACTCGGCCCCACGGTAGATTTCCGTGTGACCCTTTTGACGCCCGTAACCCTTGACCTCTGTGACAGTCAGCCCTTGCACCCCGATGGAGGTCAGAGCGTCACGGACCTCGTCGAGTTTGAAAGGCTTGATAATGGCCATGACGATTTTCATGGATTCGATCCCCGCTTGAGCCCGTTTTCTACATTCACGCAGTGCGGGCGGGTTCACTGAGCCGGACCCGAAAAGCGTACTTCGCGGGCATGGCCGAGACAGTAGAATCAAACGCCGTGCCAGTTGCCGGACTCGGGCGTATCTAGCTGATTTGATGAACGAATTTTTACGATGGCGGCAGCGGGCCGGTTGCCCCATGGGGCATTAGCCCAAAGTCGCGCCAAGACTTATAGGGCCTGCACAATTTTTAATCAGCCGCCCAGAGCGGTAAAACCGCACCCGCCGCGATGACGGCTGCGGCTTGTTTTCGCTCTACTGCAACGCTTCGCCGTGCTGGGTAACGTCGAGCCCCATCACCTCATCTTCATGGCGCACCCGCAGCGGCACCATGGCGCCGACGACCTTGAGGACGATGAAGGTCACTATGCCCGACCATGCCAGGGTAATGACGATCCCATAAGCTTGCGCCAGCACCTGCTGCGGATT
>CABECD010000092.1_pt1 | contig 28992 bp, 26 predicted proteins | sample 3132731 | NCBI WGS metagenome assembly CABECD01 (sample SAMEA5534347, study PRJEB31848) | metagenome | biome: tundra; feature: field; material: soil | place: USA | collected 2013-05 | depth 0.45 m | reverse complement strand
CGTCGCGCGCATCGGCCTGCTCGATTTCCAGGACGCGGTGATGGGCCCGGCCGCCTACGACCTCGCCTCGCTGTTGCAGGACGCGCGCGTGGACGTGCCGGAGATGATGGAGATCGCGCTGCTGTCGCGCTACACCCGCGCGCGGCGCGCCGCCGATGCCGCTTTCGACGCACCCGCTTTCGCCAAGGTTTACGCGACGCTGGCCGCCCAGCGCGCCTCCAAGATCCTCGGCATCTTCGCCCGCCTCGACCGCCGCGACGGCAAGCCGCAATATTTGCGTCACATGCCGCGTGTATGGGCCTATCTGCAGCGTTCGCTGGCGCATCCGGCGCTGGCGCCGCTGGCCGCCTGGTATCGCGTCAACGTGCCGGCCTTGAAGAAGATCTAGCATGATCCCGACGCCAACAAAAGCCATGGTGCTGTCGGCGGGCCTGGGCACCCGCATGCGCCCGCTCACCGAGCGCATGCCGAAGCCGCTGGTCGAGGTCGGCGGCAAGGCGCTCATCGACCACGTGCTCGACCGGCTGGCTGACGCCGGCGTGGAGCGCGCGGTGGTCAACGTGCATCACTTCGCCGAGCAGATCGAGCGTCACTTGGCCACGCGCGCCAAGCCGCAGATCGTGATCTCCGACGAGCGCGGTCTGCTGCTCGGCACCGGCGGCGCGGTGGTGAAGGCGCTGCCCGAGCTGGGCGGCGCGCCGTTCTTCCACATCAATTCCGACACGCTCTGGATCGACGGCGTTAAGCCCAATCTCACGCGCCTGGCCGACGCCTTCGATTTAGCCAGCATGGACGCGCTGCTGCTGCTGGCGCCCTCGACCGGCAGCATCGGCTATGCCGGGCGCGGCGATTTCGCTTTTGCCGCCGACGGTCGGCTGCGCCGCCGGGCTGAGCGCGAGGTGGCGCCCTTCGTCTATGCCGGCGCGGCGATTTTAGCGCCCGCGCTGTTTGCCGGCGCGCCTAAGGGCGAATTCCCGCTCACCGATCTGTTCGACCGCGCCGCGCTTGCCGGCCGCCTGCACGGGTTGCGGCTGGAAGGCCTGTGGATGCATGTCGGCACCCCCGACGCCATCGCCCTGGCGGAAAAGGCGATTCGAGCCAGCACAGGTTGATCGGCCACACGCGGAAGCGTGTATGATTCAACGTATGCCGGTCGCCAAACTCAACGTCTTCAACATCCCCGCCTCGGCGCCGTTTCTGCCGGTGCTGATCGATGCCTTGCGCGCCGGCAAACTGGTGACCGGATTTCCGGCCACGCACGATCCGCTCGAGCTCGCGCGCGCCACGCTCTATCTGCCGACCCGGCGCGCCTGCCGCCTGGCCCGCGAGGTATTCCTCGACCAACTCAAAGGCGACGCCGCCATCCTGCCGCGCATCGTCGCGCTCGGCGATCTCGACGAAGACGAAATCGCTTTCGCCGAAGCGGCCACCGGCGACCTCGCCGAAGCCGCGCTCGCGCTGCCGGGTGCGATCGCGCCGCTCGAGCGCCGCCTGCTGCTGGCCGAGCTGATCCTCAAATGGGCGAACACGCCCGAAGTACGCGGCGCCGAAGGCTCCCCGCTGATCGCCAACACGCCGTCCGCCGCGCTCGGTCTGGCCGACGATCTCGCCCGCCTGATGGACGACATGACCACGCGGCAGGTTGGCTGGGACAGACTCGATGGCCTGGTGCCGAACGATCTCGATCCCTATTGGCAGCTATCGCTGCGTTTCCTGAAGATCGCGCGCGAGGCTTGGCCGGCGCTGCGGCACGAGCGCGGCGCCATCGAAGCCGCCGAACGGCGCGACCGGCTGATCGAGGCCGAGGCCAAGCGGCTGGCCGGCAGCGACGCGCCGGTGATCGCCGCCGGCTCCACCGGCTCGATGCCGGCCACCGCCAAGCTGCTCGCCACCATCGCCAAGCTGCCGCATGGCGCGCTGGTGCTGCCCGGGCTCGACATGGATCTCGACGACGCCTCGTGGGCGCTCATTGCCGGCGACGCCGACGACAAGAGTCACGACGGCGCGCCCGCCGCCGGCCACGCGCAATTCGCCATGCATGCGCTGCTCGATGCGCTCGGAATCCGGCGCGACGATGTTAGTCAACTTGCACCGCCGAAGCCGCACGGGCGCGAACTGCTGGTGTCCGAGGCTTTGCGTCCGGCCGCCACCACCGAACGCTGGCAGCTGCGCGCCAAGAAAAAAGACTTCGGCGCCGCCACCGCCCAGGCGCTCGCATCGCTCGCCATGATCGAAGCGGCCAATGCCGAGGAAGAAGCGCTCGCCATCGCGGTATCTTTACGCGAAGCGCTCGAAACACCGGGAAAAACAGCCGCGCTGGTCACACCCGACCGCGCGCTGGCGCGTCGCGTCGTGGCCGCGCTCGCGCGCTGGCAGGTGGCGGTGGACGATTCGGCTGGCTACTCGCTGGCCGACACGCAGGCCGGCGTATTCGCGCGGCTCGCTGCCGACGCCGCGCTCGGCAGCCTGGAGCCGGTGACGCTGCTGGCATTGCTCAAGCATCCCCTGCTGCGGCTTGGCTCAGCAGCGGGCGCACATGCCAAGGCTATTGCCACGCTCGAGCGCGCGCTGCTGCGCGGCCCGCGCCCGCGCCCGGGCAGCGACGCCCTTGCGCAGGCGCTGTCGACTTTTCGCAACAATCGCGACCAGCTTCACCGCAGCGATCCGCGCTGGCTGATTGCCGACGACGAATTCGACGTCGCCGCCGATTTGGTCGCCCGGCTCGGTGCCGCGCTGGCGCCGCTGGAAACTTTGAAGTCCGGCGCGCATCCGCTTGCTTTCCTCGCAACTTGGCACCGCGAGGTGACCGCCGCGCTCAGCCAAGAATTGGACGGCGACCTCCCCGCCCTTGCCGGCATTGACGACATGGCCCGCTCCTTCGAAGAAATCGCGACAAGCCCATCCGCCGCCGGCGTTGCGGTCGCGCGCGGCGATTACGCCGAGATGTTCCACGCCATCATCGCCGACCGCGTGGTGCGCCGTCCTAAAATCCGCGACGTGCGCGTGCACATTTACGGGCCCCTGGAAGCGCGCTTGCAGACCATCGATCGCGTCGTGCTGGGTGGCCTCAATGAGGGCACATGGCCGGGCGAGACGCGCAGCGATCCCTGGCTCAGCCGCCCAATGCGCCGCGACCTCGGCCTCGATCCGCCCGAGCGCCGCATCGGCCTCGCCGCGCACGACTTCGCGCAGGCCCTCGGCGCGCCCGAAGTCATTCTCAGCCGCTCGGCCAAAATCGCCGGCGCGCCGACCGTGACCTCGCGCTTCGTGCAGCGCATTGCCGCGCTGGCCGGCCCGCGCTGGGACGAGGTGCTCAAACGCGGCAACAACTACCTCGAGCTCGCCCGCGCGCTCGATCACCCGCGCCAAGTGAAATCCGCCGAGCGTCCGGCGCCGAAGCCGAAAGTCGAAGCGCGGCCGCACCGGCTGTCGGTCACCGCCATCGAGGACTGGCTGCGCGACCCCTACACGATTTACGCCCGCACTATTCTCCGCCTGCAGCCGCTCGATGCCGTCGACACCCCGCCCGGCGCGCGCGACCGCGGCACCGTCATCCACGGCGCCATCGGCGACTACACCAAATTGTTCGCGCAAAAGCCGCCAGCCGATCCCATGAAGGAATTGCTGGCGCTCGGCGAAAAACATTTCGCCGCGCTGGCCGATTATCCGGAGGCGCGCGCGTTCTGGTGGCCGCGCTTCCTGCGCATCGCGCAATGGTTCGCGTCATGGGACAGCGCGCGGCGCGACGGTGTTGCGTCGCTGCACGCGGAAATTCGCGGCGAGCTGAAATTCCCGGTGGGCAAACGCGAGTTCACGCTTTCCGCCATCGCCGACCGCATCGAGCAGCGTAAAGACGGCAGCTACGCCATCATCGACTACAAGACCGGCGCTCCGCGCACCGAGAAACAGGTGCGCACGGGCTTAGCCCCGCAACTGACGCTGGAGGCCGCCATTTTGCGCGGCGGCGGCTTCAACACCATTGCCGCCGGTTCGGTGTCCGAAATCGCTTATGTGACGCTGAAAGGCGGCGAACCGGCCGGCAAGCCGAACGAAATCGCCTTCAAGGAAGGCACGCCCGACAGCCAGGCCGATCACGCGCTCGGCAAGCTCAAGGCCCTGGCGGCGAAGTTCGAGAACGAGGCGGAACCGTATCGGTCGCTCGTGCACCCGATGTGGAAGACGCATTACGGCGACTACGACCACCTCGCGCGCGTCAAGGAATGGTCGGCCACCGGCGGCGGTGATGAGGGCGACGAATGACCTCCCCCCGCACCATCCCGCCCGACGTGCGCCGCGTGCAGGTCGAGGCCGCCGATCCCGACGTCTCCGCCTTCGTCTCCGCCAATGCCGGCTCCGGCAAGACCTATGTGCTGGCGCAGCGCGTGATCAATTTGCTGCTGCGCGGCGTCGATCCCGCCAAAATCCTCTGCATCACCTTCACCAAGACCGCCGCCGCCAACATGGCGAACGAGGTGTTCAAGAGGCTGGCGGGCTGGACCGCGCTCGGCGACGCCGCGCTCGACCAGGAAATAGCGCTCTCGACCGGGCACAAGCCCGACGCCGCGCAGCGCGCGCGGGCGCGCCGACTGTTCGCGTCCGCGCTGGAGACGCCGGGCGGCTTGAAGGTGCAGACCATCCACGCCTTCTGCACGCGGCTGCTGCACCAGTTTCCGTTCGAGGCCAATGTCGCCGCGCGCTTCACCGTGCTCGATGAGGCTTCGACCACGCAATTGCTCGACAAATTGACTTTGGATGTGTTGCTCGAAGCCGCCGCCAAGCCGGATAGCGCGCTCGGCCAGGCGTTGGCCACGGCCATCGTGGTCGCCGCCGACCAGACCTTCAAGGACGTTGTGAGTGATGCGATCCGCGAGCGCGACGCGATCGACGCCTGGACCCAGCGCGCCGGCAGTGTCGACAAGGCGATTGGCGAGTTGTCGAATACCCTCGGCCTCAACCCGAAAGATACGCGGGAGTCGGTCGAGCAGGAATTCTTTTCACACTCGTTGATCCCAGCGGCGCAATGGCCGGCGCTGATCGAGATTCTGTCGAGCGGTTCGAAGGCCGACAATAATCATATCGATGCTCTCGCCGCCGCACAGGCAGCCGTCGGCCGCGACCGAATTGAGCATTATCTAAGGGTATTCTGTACCGCCAAACGCGAGCCGCGTGCCCGCATTCTCACCGATAAGCTTGCGAAGGCACACCCGGATTGGGCCGAGCGGTTGCTCGCCGAACAAGAGCGCGTCTGCAAACTTCTCGAGCGCGAACGCGCGCTTGCCGCGCGCGAGCGCACCCGCGCGCTGGTCACCATCGCAGCGGACGTGATCGCGCGCTATGCACGCGAAAAAGAGCGGCGCGCGCTGCTCGACTACGACGACCTGATCGACAAGACGCTCGAATTGTTCACGCGCTCGTCCGCCGCCTGGGTGCTCTACAAGCTCGATCTCGGCATCGACCACGTGCTGATCGACGAGGCGCAGGACACCAGCCCGAAGCAGTGGAGCATCGTGCGCACCATCGTCTCGGAATTCACCCCCGGCGGCGCGCGCGCCAACACGCGGCGCACGGTGTTTGCGGTCGGCGACGAGAAGCAGTCGATCTTCTCGTTCCAGGGCGCGGCACCGCGCGCGTTCGACGAGATGCGCCGCGAGTTCGCCGGCCAGTTCGACACGCCGGAGCTGGGCTGGCGCTACTTGCGCTTCCACCACTCGTTCCGCTCCGGCGAGAACGTGCTCGGCGGCGTCGACCGGGTGTTCGCCGCGCAGGAAATTTTTGCCAGCGTCACCACCGATAAAGGCGGCATTCCGCCGCACATTTCGCTGCCCGACGCGGCGCCGGGCCTGGTCGAGCTGTGGCCGCTGATCGCGCCGGCGGAGCGGCGCGAGATCGAAGGCTGGGACGCGCCGTTCGACACCGAGAGCGAGATCAGCCCGCGCGTCGTGCTGGCGCGCCGGATCGCCGCGCAGGTCAAGCTATGGATGGCACAGGGGCGCAAAGCCGGCGACGTGCTGGTGCTGGTGCGCCAGCGCGGGCCGCTGTTCGAGGCGATCATCCGCGCGCTGAAGAATGCCGAGATCCCGGTGGCCGGCGCCGACCGGCTGGTGCTCACCGAGCATATCGCGGTGATGGACCTGATGGCGCTGGCCGACGCGCTGTTGCTGCCGGACGACGATCTGGCGCTGGCCAGCGTGCTCAAGAGCCCGCTGTTCGGCTTGAGCGAAGAGCAACTGTTCGAACTCGCGTGGGATCGGGGGACACTGTCGCTGCGCGCCAGCTTGCGCAGCAAGGCGCACGAACCGGCCTTTGCCGAAACCGAAAGCGCGCTCGATGACCTCGCGAGCGCCGCGCGCAAGCTCTCGCCGTTCGTCTTCTTCGCCCATGTCCTGGGGCCGCTGCGCGGTCGCGCGAAATTCCTCGCGCGGCTCGGGCCGGAGGCCAACGACGCGCTCGACGAATTCCTCAATTTGGCGCTTGACTACGAGACGCGTCAGACGCCATCGCTGCAAGGCTTTCTCGCCTGGCTGCGCGCCGCCAAGAGCGAAGTGAAACGCGACATGGAAATGGTGCGCGACGAGGTGCGCGTGATGACCGTGCACGGCGCCAAGGGTCTGGAAGCCAACACCGTGATCCTCGCCGACACCACCACGCCGCCCGGCGGGCCGCGCGATCCAAGGTTATTGGCGCTCGTGCATAATCCCGAAAAGCATGTCCTCGACCCCGATCGGGGATGGGGACCGGTTTTCGGACAAGATCATGCGCCAAAACAAATCGTGTGGGCGACCGCGCGCGGCGACGACATCGGCGCCATGGCCGATGCGCGCAGCAAGGCGCAACAGGAGGCGCGCGACGAATACCGGCGGCTTCTGTACGTGGCGATGACGCGCGCCAAGGAGCGGCTGCTGATCTGCGGCACCCAAGGCCAGAATAAAATTCCCGACGGCTGCTGGTATCAACTGGTCGAGGATGCGCTGAAACCCGATTGCGTCTCCGAGCCGGCGGACGACGGCAGCGGCGAGGTGTGGCGTTACCGCAAAGGCCCGCCGCAAGAACAAGAAAAACAGAAGACAAAAACTTCTGGCTCGACCAAGCCAACCTCTGTGCCGGCCTGGCTGACGGCCAACGCTACGTCTGAGACCTCTGTCGTGCCCACCATCACGCCCTCGAGCGCCGAGGACGACGCCGCCCGCCCGCCCGCGTCCGGCGGCCGCGGCGCGGCATTGCTGCGCGGCGCGCTGGTGCACCGGCTGCTGCAATCGCTGCCGGACATCCCCACTGAGCGGCGACGCAAGGCGGCGGAAGATTATCTCGCGCGAGCAGGCGACAAGTTGGCCGCCGAGGAGCGCGCGAAAATCGCCGAGCAAGTCATGCTCGTGCTCGAGGATGCGCGCTTCTACGAGCTTTACGGCCCCGGCAGCCGGGCCGAAGTGCCGATCGTCGGCCGGCTTATCCTCGGCGGCCAGGAAGTGCGCGTCTCCGGCCAGATCGATCGCCTGGCGGTGACGCAAACCGCTGTGCTGATTGGCGATTTCAAAACCAACCGGCCCGCCCCGCGGCGAATCGAAGACGTGCCGCAATCTTACGTGCGCCAGCTCGCGCTCTACCGCGCCGTGCTGGCAAAATTATACCCGGAGCGGCCGCTGCGCGCCGCTTTGATCTTCACCGAAGTGCCTGATCTCATGGAGCTTTCCGACGAGGTGCTGGACGCCGCGCTGGCGCGCATCACCTCCGCGCGATAGCGCCTTGACGCTGCCGGATCGCGTTCATAGGTTGCTGCCCTCACAATCCCAAACCGCGATTCTCCGCCCGCAATCCACAAGAGGTAATCCCCATGGCCGTCGGCAAAACGTCGGACGCAAGCTTCGAATCTGATGTTCTGAAATCCGCCGAGCCGGTGGTGGTGGATTTCTGGGCGGAATGGTGCGGGCCGTGCCGCATGATCGCGCCGGCGCTGGAGGAAATCGCCGGCCAACTCGGCGACAAGGTCAAGATCGTCAAGCTCAATGTGGACGAAAACCCGAATACCGCAGCCAAATACGGCATCATGTCGATTCCGACGCTGATGCTGTTCAAGAACGGCGAGATCGCCTCGCGCCAGGTCGGCGCGGCGCCGAAGCAGAAGCTGCATCAGTGGATCAGCGGCGCGGTCTGATTGCCGCAAAATTTTTAGGATGAACGGCCGGCCCGCGCGCCGGCCGTCTTCTTATTCACGCCGGCAACGTGCCGTTCTCGCGCAAGACTTCGCCGGCGAGATAGAGCGAGCCGGTGATCAGGATGCGCGGCGGCGGGTCGAGATCGAGCTTGCGCGCGGCATCGAGCGCCTCAATGAGATTGTCGCGGCTGGTGGCGGGCAGGCCGATGGCGCGCGCCGCATCCGCCACCGCTTCCGCGCTCATGCCTTTCTCGGCACCCGGCACCGGCACCGCGATCATGCGGCGGACGAGCCCGGTGAAATTGCCTAAGAATCCTTCGCAATCCTTGCTCGCCAGCATGCCGACGATCAGCACCAGCGGACGCGAGACGCGCTCCTCGAGATCGGCGAGCGCCGCCGCGATGGCGCGGCCGCCATCGGGATTATGCCCGCCGTCCAGCCATAGTTCGCTACCGGCGGGGGCCAGCTCGACCAGGCGGCCCTGCGCCAGCCGCTGCAGCCGCGCCGGCCAGTCGGCCTTGATCATGCCGGCCTCGTATGCGGCCGGCGAAATCTTGAACGGCTTGATCGCCCGCAGCGCCGCGATGGCTAAGCCCGCGTTCTCGAACTGGTGGCGGCCGTAAAGTTTCGGCGCCGGCAGATCGAGCAGACCCGCCTCGTCCTGATAGACCAGCCGGCCACGTTCCTCGGTCGCGGTCCAGTCCTCGCCGGCGATCTTCAACGGCACATTGAGTTTTGCCGCCTGCCGTTCGATCGCCGCCAGCGCGTCGCGAGCTTGCGCGGCCACAATGGCCGGTGTCCCGCGCTTGAGAATGCCCGCCTTCTCGGTGGCGATCTTGTCGAGGGTGTCGCCGAGAAAATCGGTGTGGTCGATCGCGATACGGGTGATGATGGTGGCAAGCGGATGTTCCACCACATTGGTCGCGTCCAGCCGCCCGCCGAGGCCGACTTCCATCAGCAGCACGTCGGCCGGATGGCGCGCGAACAGCTTAAGGCCGACCGCGGTGGTGATCTCGAACACCGTGATCGGCGCCCCGGCATTGACGCGCTCGCATTCCTCCAGCGTTGCACTAAGCTCCGCGTCGCTTACCAGCACGCCCTCACCTGACTGACCCAGCCGGTAGCGCTCGTTGAAGCGCACCAGATGCGGCGAGATGTAGACGTGCACGCGCTTCCCCGCGGCTTCCAGGATCGCGCGCAGGAAGGCGATAGTGGAGCCCTTGCCGTTGGTGCCGGCGACGTGGATCACCGGCGGCAGTTTGCGCTCGGGATGATCGAGCGCGGCCAGCAGACGCTCGATGCGATCGAGCGACAGATCGATACGTTTGGGATGCAGCGCGGTCAGCCGCGCGACGATCGCGTCAATCGGCGGCGTCATGACGGCGCGCTCACGCGTGCGCCGGAACCGGCAATTGCGGCTGCACGCCCGGCGCCGGCGCCTTGGTCAACAGCCGGCACAATTCGGCGAGCGTCGCGCGCAACTTGTGCCGATGCACCACCATGTCGACCATGCCGTGCTCGGTGAGATATTCGGCGCGCTGGAATCCTTCCGGCAATTTCTCGCGGATGGTCTGCTCGATCACGCGCGGTCCGGCAAATCCGATCAGCGCGCCCGGCTCGGCGATATGCACGTCGCCGAGCATCGCATAGGAGGCGGTAACGCCGCCGGTGGTGGGATTGGTCAGCACGACAATGTAGGGCTTCTTCGCCTCGCGCAGCATCTGCACGGCGGCGATGGTGCGCGGCAATTGCATCAGCGAGAGAATTCCCTCCTGCATGCGCGCGCCGCCGGAGGCCGCGAACATGATGAATGGCGTCTGCCGGCGCACCGCCGTCTCCATCCCGGTGATCACCGCTTCACCGGCCGCCATGCCGAGCGAGCCGCCCATGAAATCGAAATCCTGCACGCCGATGGTCACCATCAGCCCTTCCAGGCGGCCGATGCCGGCCTTCACGGCATCGACAAGTCCGGTCTTGGTGCGCGCATCCTTCAGGCGGTCGGCGTAGCGGCGCTCATCGCGGAACTTGAGCGGATCGAGCGGCACTTCCGGCATGGCGATGTCTTCGTATTCGCCGTTGTCGAACATCGATTTCAGCCGCGCCGGCGCGCTGATGCGCATGTGATAGTTGGAACTCGGGATGACGAACTGGTTGGCCTCGACGTCCTTGTAGAAGACGAGCTGGCCGGTCTCCGGACATTTGATCCAGAGATTTTCCGGCGTCTCGCGGCGCAGGAAGCTGCGAATCTTCGGGCGGACGACGTTGGAGATCCAATTCATGCTTCGCCTATATAGGCTTGATTCGTCAGAATTATAACCGCCGCCGCGGAAGGTTACTCGGCCGCCACGCGGCGGGCGGAGCGCACGCCGTCGGCCAGCGCGGACACCAGGGAAGTCACCGCTTTCACGGTGCCCGGGCCGGCTTTGCCGTTTTTATCGAGGCTTAAGCGCAGCGCGTCCACCAGCGCGGAGCCGACCACCACGCCATCGGCGCCGGACGCGATGGCGCGCGCCTGTTCCGCGGTCTTGACGCCGAAGCCGACCGCGACCGGCAATTTAGTGTGCCGCTTGATGCGCGCAACTGCCGCGGTGACCTTGCCGGTATCGGGCGCCGCCGAGCCGGTGATCCCGGTGATCGAAACGTAATAGACGAAGCCGGACGTGTTGTTGAGCACGGCCGGCAGGCGTTTGTCGTCGGTCGTGGGCGTCGCCAGCCGGATGAAATTCAGGCCGGTTTTCAAGGTCGGCAGGCAAAGCTCGTCGTCTTCTTCCGGCGGAAGGTCAACGACAATCAAGCCATCGACGCCGGCCGCCTTGGCGTCGGCGAGAAAGCGATCGACGCCGTAGATGTAGATCGGATTGTAGTAGCCCATCAGCACGATCGGCGTTGCGTCATCGGTTTTGCGGAACTCGCGCACCAGCGCCAGGGTCTTGGTCATGCGCTGGCCGGCATGAAGCGCCCGCACGCCGGCGGCCTGGATCGCCGGGCCATCGGCCATCGGATCGGTGAACGGCATGCCCAGTTCAATCACGTCGGCGCCCGCCTTCGGCAGCGCCTTGGCGATGGCGAGCGAGGTGTCGTAGTCGGGATCGCCAGCCATGGTGAAGGTCACCAGCGCGGCGCGGCCTTCCTGTTTCAGCGCGGCAAAGCGGCGGTCGATGCGGGTGGTCATCGGCGCTTGCTTTCCAGAAACGCCGCGACCGAATCCAAATCCTTGTCGCCACGTCCCGACATATTGACCACCATCAGGTGATCTTTCGGTTTCGTTGGCGCGAGGTCGAACACGCGGGCGAGCGCATGCGCGGGCTCCAGCGCCGGGATGATGCCTTCGAGTTTGCTGCAAAGCTGGAACGCCGCCACCGCTTCGTCGTCGGTGGCCGAGAGGAATTTCACGCGGCCCAGGTCGTTGAGCCAGGCATGCTCCGGCCCAATGCCGGGATAATCGAGGCCGGCGGAAATGGAATGTGCCTCCTCGATCTGGCCGTCGTCGTTCATCAGCAGATAAGTGCGATTGCCGTGCAACACGCCCGGCCGCCCGCCGGCGATCGAGGCCGCATGCTTCTTGTCCAGTCCGTGGCCGGCGGCTTCGACGCCATAGATTTCGATTGCGCGTTCGTCGAGGAACGGATGGAACAAGCCCATGGCATTGGAGCCGCCGCCGATGCAGGCGATCAGCGAATCCGGCAGCCGGCCTTCGGCGGCGTGCATCTGCTCGCGGGTTTCGCGGCCGATGATACACTGGAAATCGCGCACCATGGCGGGATAAGGGTGCGGGCCGGCGACGGTGCCGATGCAATAAAACGTGTCGGTGACGTTAGTTACCCAATCCCGCAGCGCTTCGTTCATGGCGTCTTTTAGCGTCTTAGAACCCGACTCGACGGCCCTAACCTCGGCCCCGAGCATCCTCATCCTCAGCACGTTCGGCTTCTGCCGCTCGACGTCGACCGCACCCATGTAGACGATGCAGGGCAACCCGAACTTGGCGCACAGCGTGGCGGTGGCGACGCCATGCATGCCGGCGCCGGTCTCGGCGATGATGCGGGTTTTGCCCATGCGCAGCGCCAGCATGATCTGGCCGAGTACGTTGTTCACCTTGTGCGCGCCGGTGTGGTTGAGCTCCTCGCGCTTGAAATAGATTTTCGCGCCGCCAGCCGAAAGGCCGGAGGCCGTCTTTCTTAAATGCTGCGTGAGACGTTCCGCGAAATAGAGCGGCGACGGGCGGCCGACATAGTTCGCCAGATGGCCGTCCATTTCGCTTTGAAATTTCGGATCGGCCTTGGCCGCCGTGTAGGCCTTCTCCAGATCGAGGATCAGCGGCATCAGCGTCTCGGCGACAAAGCGGCCGCCATAGATGCCGAAATGCCCGCGCTCGTCGGGGCCGGTGCGGAACGAATTGGGCTGCGGCGCGGTCATGCGCTGACCTTCGATGCAAGCGCGGCCTCGGCCGCGCGCGCGGCGCGGATGAAGGCGCGGATCTTGTCCGGGTCCTTTTCGCCGGGCACGCGCTCGACGCCCGAGGACACGTCGACGCCCGGCGCGCGCGTGATGCGCAACGCTTCCGCCACATTGCCCACGTCGAGCCCGCCCGACAGCATGAACGGAATTCCCGGATCGACGCCCTTGAGCAGCGTCCAGTCGAATGGCTGGCCGAGCCCGCCCGGGCGCGTGGCGTTCTGCGGCGCGCGCGCGTCGAAGATCAGCCGGTCGGCCACCTTTTTGTAAAGATCGATGCGCACGAGGTCCTTGCGCTCGGCGACCGGCACCGCCTTCATCACCGGCAGGCCGAAACGCGCGCGCACCGCCGCCACCCGCTCGGGCGGCTCGCTGCCGTGCAATTGCAGCATGTCGGGTTTCAGTGTTTTGACGATGGCGCCCAGCGTCTCGTCGTTGGCATCGACGGTGAGCGCGACCTTGCCGGCGCGGCCCTTGACGCGTTCGCCGAGCGCCCGCGCGGCCGGCAGCCCGAGATGGCGTGGGCTCGGCGCAAAGAATACGAAGCCGACCAGATCGGCGCCGGATTCCAGCGCCACATCAAGCGCTTCCGGGGTCTTCAGCCCACAAATTTTGACTATCAGCGGCATGGCCGGGTTCTAGCAGCCTTCGCCCCCTCCCCGCAAAGCGGAACCGCCGGGTGCTGTTTAAGGAATCGGCCCCGGGAGGACCGGCAGCGGGCTCGGTTCTGGCGGGCCTGCTGTCTGCTCGGGCGTGCCGAAGCGGCGGCGGATAGCCGCCATCTCGTCGTGCAGCGCGCGCCGGCTCGACGGCGAGGTGCGCGCGCTACGCCGCCATTTGCGCTGGCGGATCCAGGCAGCGATGCCGCCGATCAACACGCCGAGGATCAGCACCGCGAAGATGATCGCGAACAGCGGCAGGGTCGCCGCATAGGCCGGGCTCGCCGACGAGAACGGATCGAACGACACCGTCACCGCCTGCCGGTTGGCCACCGCGAAGGCGACGATAACGGTGACGAGCGGGACGACGACGATTGCCGTGACGATTTTGCGGAACACCGGTGACGCCTCTTCCCAATAACATCGATGGCCGGGTCAACCCCGGCCACCACAATACCATCCTCACCAACCGGGGAAACCGGCCGCTTACACCGGGCCGGTCTTGTTCAGCCGCTCGCGCATTTCCTTGCCGGTCTTGAAGAACGGCACGGATTTCTGCTCGACCGAGACATGGGCGCCGGTGCGCGGATTACGCCCGGTGCGGGCCGGCCGGTGCTTGACCGAAAAGGCGCCGAAGCCGCGCAGCTCGACGCGGTCGCCGCGGGCCATGGCATTGGTGATTTCGCCGAGGATCGCGTTGACGATGTTCTCGACGTCGCGCTGATAGAGATGGGGGTTTTGGGCGGCGATACGTTGCACAAGCTCGGACTTGATCATTGCGGCCGCCTTGCTCGATCAGGGATCAGTTGGCGGAGGGAGGGTGCCAAAGCGCCAAGAGACCGTCAAGATTGAGTCGCTCGATCGCTTGCACCGCACCCCACGCCTCGATGCGGTGGGCAATGGCATTCAGACCCACCGCCTCGAAGGTCCAGGCGGCAACGTGGAGGAAGGAAAGCTCGCTGAATCGCGGCTCCAGCGAGTAATCGCGCACCGGCGTCGAGGCCGGGACCTTCTTTTCCTTCTCCAGCCAGGCCAGCGCGGTCTTTTCGTTGCCGAGGCTGTCCACCAGCTTGAGGCCGACGCCCTGGCGCCCGGTAAAGACGCGTCCGTCAGCCACCGCGGCGAGCTGCGCATCGCTCATCTGGCGGCGATCCTTTACCAGGTCCTTAAACCAGGCATAGGAGTCGGTGACGATCGCCGCGATGGCGGCGCGCGCTTCCGGGCTGGTCGGCTCGAAGCCGTTGGGCGCGGCCTTGAGCGGCGACGATTTGATCTCCTCAACCTTGATACCGATGGTTTTGAGCACGTCGGTGAAGTTGGGATACTGGAACAGCACGCCGATCGAGCCGACCAGCGAGGTGTCATGGGCAATGATGTGCTCGGCCGAGATCGCCGCGATATAGGCGCCGGAGGCGGCCAGGCCGTCGACCACCACCACCATTGGCTTGTTCGCCTGCAAGGCGCGCAGCGAGTCGTAAAGCTGCTCGGAGCCGGCCGTGGTGCCGCCGGGCGAATCGATATGCACGATCACCGCGCGCGCGCGCGACTTGGCCAAGCGTTCGATCGCCGCGACGCGGTCCTGATTGCCGCGGATCAGACCCTGCACCTTGATGCGGGCGATGTAGGCGCCAGGCGCCGTCAACCAGCCGCCGGGCACCAACGCGGCGGCCAGGCCGACCAGCGCGAGGAGCGCGATCAGCAGCGCGCTGACGCGCCAGAAGGTGAGCTTGCGCCGCATGCGGCGGCGATCGACGATGGCATCGGCATCGAGCGACATGGGGTTCGTCCTCTAAAGTCGAATCGCGCCCCGGATATTACAGCGAACCGACGGTATCCGACCGGCTTTTGGCAATGTGATGTCGTTAAGAAAAACCCCCGGGTCAAGCCCGGGGGTGACTTTGGCTAGGCATGGAACCGGCCGGCCGATGGCCTATTCCTCGGCCTTTTCGGTTTCGGGCTTGTCGTCGACCTTGTCGTCGCGCTGTTTGAGCGCGGCGCCCAGGATGTCGCCGAGCGAAGCACCGGAATCGGCATTACCGTATTGCGCGATCGCTTCCTTCTCCTCGGCGACTTCGAGCGCCTTGATGGAGACGCCGACCTTGTGGGTCTTGCGATCGAACTGTGTGACGCGGGCGTCCACCTTCTGGCCGGCTGCGAAGCGCTCGGGGCGCTGCTCGCCGCGTTCGCGCGCAAGATCGGCGCGGCGGATGAAGGCGGTCAGGTCGGTGCCGACAATCTTGACCTCGATGCCCGCCTCCTTCACCTCGGTGACCTCGCAGGTAACCACCGATCCCTTCTTGAGATCGCCGGCGGACTCCATGGGGTCGCCCGCGAGCTGCTTGATGCCGAGCGAAATGCGCTCCTTCTCGACGTCGACGTCGAGCACTTGCGCCTTGACCATGTCGCCCTTCTTGTATTCCTCGATCACCTGCTCGCCCGGACGCTTCCAGTCGAGGTCGGACAGATGGACCATGCCGTCCACGTCGCCGTCGAGGCCGAGGAACAGGCCGAACTCGGTCTTGTTCTTGACCTCGCCTTCGACCGTCGTGCCCGGGGGGTACTTCTCGACGAACACCTCCCATGGATTACGCATGGTCTGCTTGAGGCCGAGCGAGATGCGGCGCTTGACCGGATCGACTTCGAGGATTTGCACCTCGACCTCTTGCGAGGTGGAGACGATCTTGCCGGGATGCACGTTCTTCTTGGTCCACGACATTTCCGAGACGTGGATCAGACCCTCAATGCCCGGCTCCAATTCGACGAAGGCGCCGTAGTCGGTGATGTTGGTGACGCGGCCTTTGAATTTCGTTCCGACCGGGAACTTGGCCTCGATGCCCTGCCACGGGTCGTCGAGCAGTTGCTTCATGCCGAGCGAGATGCGGTGGGTCTCGTGATTGATCTTGATGATCTTGACCTTCACCTGCTGGCCGATATTGAGCACCTCGGTCGGATGATTGACCCGGCGCCAGGCGATGTCGGTGACATGCAGCAAGCCGTCGATGCCGCCGAGGTCGACGAACGCGCCGTAGTCGGTGATGTTCTTGACCACGCCGTCAATGACCTGGCCCTCTTCGAGATTCTGCACCAGCTCCTGGCGCTGCTCGGCGCGGGTCTCCTCCAGCACGGTGCGGCGGGAGACCACGATGTTGCCGCGGCGGCGATCCATTTTCAAAATCTGGAACGGCTGGTTGACGTTCATCAATGGGGTAACGTCGCGGATCGGCCGGATGTCCACCTGGCTGCGCGGCAGGAACGCCACGGCGCCGTCGAGATCGACGGTGAAGCCGCCCTTGACCTGATTGAAAATGACGCCGGTAACCTTTTCGTTGTTCTTGAACGCGGTCTCCAGCTTGCCCCAACTCTCCTCGCGCCGCGCCTTGTCGCGTGACAGCACCGCTTCGCCGAGCGCGTTCTCGACGCGCTCCAGATAGACCTCGACCTCGTCGCCGATCTTGATCTCGTTTTGCCGTCCCGGCCCCGCGAACTCGCGCAGCGCCACGCGCCCTTCGGTCTTCAGCCCGACGTCGATGACGGCGAGATCCTTTTCGATGCCGACGACCGTGCCCTTGATGACGGACCCTTCCTGCAGGTTTCCGGTCCCGAACGATTCGTCGAGCAGCTTGGCGAAGTCTTCACGTGTGGGGGCAGCAGCGGTGGCCATGTAGTCTCCTGTATGCGGTGCGCCGGCGGGTTGGAATGGCGTTCGAAAAGCGCGGGCCGATGATCCCGCAGACCAACGGCGGCCCCCGGAATCCCGGATGGCCGGCGCTAAAACCGTGCTTTCGGAACGATGGTTCGGTCAGGCGCCCAACGCAGAGGCTCGAGCGGGGCTTTGTCCTCCAACATCGAGGGGCGTTAACCGCGCCCTCGGCCCGCTCGGGTGGCCTCGACGATGTCGATGGCAGCCCGGATGGCCGGGTCTATAGCTAAATGCGTGGTATCGAGCAAGTGCGCGTCTTTAGCCTGTTTCAGGGGCGCGGCGGCGCGTTGGCTGTCGCGTTCGTCCCGTTTGATGATGTCGGTCAGCACCGTGGCCTCGTCGATATCGCGCCCCTGGGCCTGGTATTCGGCGGCCCGGCGGCGGGCGCGCACCTGCTGCGTAGCCGTCACGTAGATTTTAACGTCGGCATCCGGGCAGATGACGGTGCCGATATCGCGGCCGTCGAGTACCGCGCCGGGCGGCTGGGCGGCGAAATCGCGCTGGAAGGTCAGCAGCGCCGCGCGCACCTCGGGGATGGCGGAGACCACCGAAGCCGCCTCGCCCACCGCATGGGTCTTGAGGGCGAGTTCATCGAAGCGCGCCGGGTCGAGCGCCTTGGCGGCGGCAACCGCGGCGGCTTTGTCGTCCGGGCGGCGGCCAGCATCGAGCACGCTCTTCGCCACCGCGCGATAGATCAGCCCGGTGTCGAGATGGCGCAATCCGTAATGCGCGGCCAGCCGTTTGCCGAGCGTGCCCTTGCCCGAGGCCGCCGGTCCGTCGATGGCGATGATCATGACAGGTCCGCGCCGAGCGAGCGCATCAGCTCGACAAAGCCGGGGAAGCTGGTGGCGATGAAGGCTCCGTCGTCAATGCGCACCGGATTGTCGCTGGCCAAGCCCATCACCAGCGCCGCCATGGCGATGCGGTGATCCATGTGGGTTAAGACTTCGCCGCCGCCGGCGACGCTCGCCTTGCCCTGCACGATCAGGTCGTCGCCCTCGATCTCGACGGTGACGCCATTGGCGCGCAGCATGGCGGCGGTGGCCTCTAACCGGTCGGATTCCTTGACGCGCAATTCCTTTAGACCCCGCATGCGCGTGACGCCTTGCGCGAACGAGGCGGCCACCGCCAGGATCGGGTATTCATCGATCATCGCGGGCGCACGCTCAGCCGGCACGTCGACGCCCTTGAGCGCCGAAGTGCGCACGCGCAGATCGGCGACCTCCTCGCCGCCGTCGTCGCGCGTCGCCACCGCTTCGATAGTGGCGCCCATCTCGCGCAGCGTGGCCAGCAGCCCGGTGCGCAGCGGATTGGTCATCACCGCATCGAGAATGAGATCGGAGCCAGGCACGAGCAAGGCGGCCACCATCGGGAATGCCGCCGACGAGGGATCGGCCGGCACCACCACATTGGCCGGCTCGAGCTCGGGCTGGCCCTGCAACGTAATGCGGCGGCCATGCTCGCCATGCGGCTTGCTGGTGAGCTTGGCGCCGAAATGTTTCAGCAGCCGTTCGGTATGGTCGCGGGTGGCCTCCGCCTCGATCACGGTGGTTTCGCCCGGCGCGGCCAGGCCAGCAAACAATACCGCCGACTTGAGCTGCGCCGACGGCACCGGCGGCTCGTAGACGATTGGGATCGGGTCGCTTGCGCCTTGCAGCGTGAGCGGCAGCCGGCCGCCCTCGGCGGCCTCGATCACGCGCGCGCCCATCCGCTCCAGCGGATCGAGCACGCGGCGCATCGGCCGCTTGCTCAAGGAGGCATCGCCGATGAAGGTCGCGGTCACCGCATTGCCGGCGACCGCGCCGATCGCAAGACGCACCCCGGTGCCGGAATTGCCGAAATCGAGCGGGCCGGCCGGCTGGGCTAATCCCCCGACGCCGACGCCATGGATGCGCCACACGCCCTCGCCCGTGCGCTCCAGCCGGGCGCCGAGCGCGCGCATGGCCGCGGCGGTGTGCAGCACGTCCTCGCCTTCCAAGAGGCCGGCAACCGTGCTCTCGCCGACCGTCAGCGCCCCGAGAATCAGGGCACGGTGCGAGATCGATTTGTCCCCCGGCACCCGGGTACGGCCCTGCAAAGGGCCGCCGCGGCGGGCGGTCAGCGGTGTCAAATTGGCAGGGTTCACCGGCGCTATCCTTAACAAACTGCGCCGTCCTACCACGCGCCCGCGCGGCACGTCATCCCGCCGTTCCGGCCGATTCCGGGCCGCCTGCGCTATTGACAGGTGCGCTGCAACTAGCCAAGTGAAACATCGATTTACCGACCATTCCGAGGAGCCTGACCGTGGCGAAAACTGAACTCGGCACCAAGCGCATCTGTCCGGAAACCGGCCGCAAGTTCTACGATCTCGGCAAGACGCCGGTGATTTCTCCCTATACCGGCAAGGTCGTACCGATCGTCGTTCCAGCGCCATCGCGCTCGCGGCCCGAGCCGGCGGCGCCGGCGCCGGTAGCACGCCCCGCGCCCGTGCCGGAGCCCGAGGTGGTCGTGCCCGAGACCCCGGATGCCGAATTCGTCTCGCTCGAAGACGCCGAGGCCGAACAGCAGGGCAAGAAGCCGGCGGCAGAAGGCGCGGCAGCGGCTGCCGAAGGCGAAGAGGTCGAGATCGACGAGAGCCTCGACGATGCCGCCTTCATCGAGGAAGAGGAAGAAGGCGATCCCGATGTGACCGACATCATCGGCGAGACGATCGAGAAGGAAGAGGAGACCTGACGCCGCCGCGCGCCGCACGCGTTTCCCAAAATGCGGCAAGAAAAATTGCGAATTGGGGCCATAGCTCAGATGGGAGAGCGCGTGAATGGCATTCACGAGGTCGGCGGTTCGATCCCGCCTGGCTCCACCAGCCTTCGCTCGCTTCGCGAGCTACGGCTCGGCAAGCCGAGGAACGAGACCTAACGGCTAAAAAGATGCCGCCCGCCCGGGCGGTTTTTTTATGCGCGGCACAACACGGCGTTGCTGACAGCGGCCGCTGCGGCATTGCATTATGCCGGAAAAGTCACGGGGAAAACGAAATGCAGGGCAAGATCGCGCTCGAGGAACACGTCGCCATTGGACCGACGCTCGGCGACTCGCAGGTGTTCGGCGCGCATGTGTGGAACGACTTGGGTCCACGCCTGCTCGACGTTCAGGGCATCCGCTTGCGCGAGATGGACAAGCACGGCATCGAAATGATGATTTTGTCGCTGAACGCGCCGGCGGTGCAGGCGATCCACGACGTCAAGACCGCGATCGCGGTGGCGCGCCAAGCCAACGATGCGTTGGCCTCCGAGGTGCGCAAGCGCCCCGATCGCTTCTCCAGTTTTGCCGCGCTGCCGATGCAGGATCCGGAAACCGCCACCGCGGAGCTGACCCGCTGCATCAAGGAACTCGGCATGGTTGGCGCATTGGTCAACGGCTTCTCGCAAATCGGATCACCGGACAACGTGACCTATTACGACCTCCCGCAATATCGTCCGTTCTGGCGCGTGGTCGAGGCGCTCGACGTGCCGTTCTATCTGCACCCGCGCAATCCGCTGCCGAGCTGGACCAAACAATACGACGGCCATTCCTGGCTGCTCGGGCCGAATTGGGCGTTCTCGGCGGAGACGGCGGTGCATGCGCTGCGCCTGATCGGCAGCGGATTATTCGACGAATGCCCGCGCCTGAAGATAGTGCTCGGCCATCTCGGCGAAGGCATCCCGGTGCAGCTTTGGCGCATCGACAACCGCAACGGCTGGATGAAGGCGCCGCACAAATACGCCGCGAAAAAAGGCGTCGCGGATTATTTCCGCAAGCACTTCCATCTCACCACGTCGGGCAACTTCCACACCCCCTCGCTGGTCAATGCCATGACCGAGATGGGCGCCGAGCGCGTGATGTTCTCGGTCGACTGGCCGTTCGAGGACGTGGGCGAAGGCGCGCAGTGGTTCGACACAGCCGCGATCAGCGAGGCCGATCGGGTGAAGGTCGGCCGCGCCAATGCGATCAAGCTGTTCAGGCTGAAGCTGAGCTAGTTTATGCGGTAGCGATCGATCGCCGCTTCGTTCCACACCATGCCGTTGCCGGGACGGTCCGGGATCATCGCACAGCCGTTCGCGATGACGAGCGGCTCCTGCACCAGCACATTCGCCCAGTCGACATATTCCAAGAAGTGACCGGTCGGCGTGGCGGCGAGCAGATGCGCGCTCGCCTCCGGAAACAGGTGCGACGACATCTTGATACGATGAGCGGCGGCCAACTCCGCCGCCTGCCGCCAGCCGGTGACGCCGCCGATGCGCTCGAGATCGGGCATCACGTAGTCGGTGGCCTTCTGCTCGATCGCGGTCGCCATCGCGGCCGGCAGCGAGAAATTCTCACCGATCTGAATCGGAACTTTAAGCTCGCGCGCGAGCCGGGCGGCGGCGGCATAGTCGTCGTGGCGGATCGGCTCCTCCAGCCAATAAATGTTTTCCGCATCGAGCGCGCGGCCGCGCGCCAGTGCGTCATCCACGCTGAGCACCTGATTGTAGTCGATCATCAGATGCACATCGTCGCCGATACGCTTGCGCACCGCGTGCACGGCGGCGATATCGCGTTTGAGCGTAGGATAGCCGAGGCGCAGTTTGACGGCGCGGAAGTTGCCGACGGCCAGCAGTTGCTCGGCCTCGGCGGCGAGCGCGCCGAGATCGTCCATCAGGCCGAGCCCGCAACTGTTGTAGGCCGGGATCGGCTTTGGCTCGGCGCCGAGCATGCGGACGAGCGGCTGCCCGGCGGCAACGGCCACGGCGTCCCAGCAGGCGACATCGAATCCGGCCAGCGCCATGCGCACGATGCCCTGCACACCGATCAAAGCGAAACGGCCCGCGAGCCTGGCCCAAAGTGCGGCCGGATCGACCTTGTCGCCCTTGGTCACAGTCTCGACTTCGCCGAGCAGGCTCATGATCGCCGGCGCCGCCGCACGCAGATAGCAGAACAGGTAGGCGCGGCCGGTGACCCCCTGCTCGGTCTCCAGATCGATCAGCAGCAGCGGCGCCTGGCGGAAAGCGCCACGGCTGGTACCGAGCACGAAGTTGAGCGGAACCTCGACCGGCGTGGCGCGGATCGCCCGCACGGTGAGGATCGGCATTGACGGCTGAGCTGGCATGGGAACTCCCGGTCGATGGCCGATTATAGGGCCCTCCAGGCCGAATTCTCCTTGTTCTTGAACCTTTAACCCGGCCTGCCCATATTAGGCGCGACCGGGCAGCGGTTGCTGCGCGGTTGGGGTGCCCGCAAGGGGCCCCGTCAAAGTCGCTTCATGCGAGGGCTTTGAGACCATGTCACGAGTTCCGTCACTATCCAGCCCGTTCCTGCTGGGCTTCGACGAGATCGAGCGCGTGCTCGACCGCGTCGCCAAGGGCTCCGACGGCTACCCGCCCTACAACATCGAACGGCTGGCGCGCGATCCGCAAAACCCGGAACGGTTACGTATCACACTCGCCGTCGCCGGCTTCACCCGCGATCAGCTCGACGTCTGCATCGAGGAAAGTCAGCTGCTGATCCGCGGGCGGCAGCAGGACGACAAGAGCCGCCAATATCTCCACCGCGGCATCGCCGCGCGCCAATTCCAGCGCACCTTCGTGCTGGCGGACGGCATGGAGGTGCTGGGCGCCGATCTGAAAAACGGGCTGTTGTCGATCGATCTGGTGCGGCCGCAAGCCGAGCGGATCGTGAAGACGATCTCGATCAACGAGCAGGAATGACACATTCGTGAAAACAGGACTCGACCGCGTCGAGCGTTCAATGAAAGGAGTCGAGGGCCATGACTAACGGCAAGATGACTGAAATGAATACCATCAACCCGGCGATCACGCAGGAGGCACTGGCACATCTCGGCGACGGCCGTCTGGCTTATGTCAAGGCGATCCGTTCCGAGGACGTCGCCAACCTGTTCCCGCAGGCGCCGAAGATCGCACCAGGCATCAAGCTGTTCGCCCTGCATAGCGCGGACGGCACGCCGATCATGCTGACCGACACGCGCGAAGCCGCGCTCGCCAATGCCTGGAGCCAGGAGCTCGAGGCCGTGAGCGTGCACTGACCACGCAATTGAGCGCGTTGCATTGAATGCGTCATGCTCGGCCTCGTGCCGGGCATTCACGTCTTAGGCGTCGCCAATTTAGGAAAAAACTTACGCCGCGCTGCTCGCCGCGGGCATCGCCAGCACGGCAAAGAGCGCGTCGGCGTCGCGCGAGTCGCGCAGCTTGCGCGCGATCTCGGGGTCGCGCAGCAGACGCGCCACGCGGGCGAGCGCCTTGAGGTGATCGGCGCCGGCGGCTTCCGGCGCTAGCAACAGAAAAATGAGATCGACCGGCTGGCCGTCGAGCGCCTCGAAATCGATGCCGCGCTCCAGCCGCGCGAACAATCCGAACAGGCGGCCGAGCTTGGGCAACTTGCCGTGCGGAATGGCAATGCCATTGCCGACCGCGGTAGAACCGACCTTCTCGCGCTGCAGCAAGATTTCCAGAATCGCGCGCTCATTCTGACCCGTGAGCTCGGCCGCGCGGGCGGCGAGTTCCTGGATCGCTTGCTTCTTGTTGTTGACCTTGAGCGCCGGAACAATCGCATTGGGCGCGACGAGATCGGTGAGCGTCATGGACATGGCCAATGATCGGAAAAGGCAGCGCGGAATTGCAAGGGATGTTGAAGGCGGCGGACCATAAGGACGGTCCGAGGTGGCGTCAATGGCCGGGGCCGGGCACCGGCTGCCGCTTTTTCTCGCATTTTTGGATGTCTTCAGCCGCCGCGTTGGGCCTGGTGGTCCTTGCGGCGACGCTTATAGCGCCGCAGCCGTTTTTCGATGTGGACTGCGGCCTGATCGGCGCTTTCATAGGCGTCGGCCGCCATTCCCTCGGCTTCGAGCAACGTGCCGGAATCCAGGTGCAACACGCATTCTGTGTGAAATCCGAAGCCATCCTTGCCGACGGTGGCATGCCCCGAATAGCCGCCCCGGAAATATTTCGACATCGCTTCTTCGACGCGGTCGACAATTCGCTGCCGCAGGACCGTGCCGATGTTGATGTTCTTGCCCGAAACGCGCAAAGGCATTGGTTTGCCTCCATTTTTTCGCCCGGCTGACTATTTCAGCTAAGGAATGTTCCGCTAAAGGTCAATGCGCCGTCAGGTAGTGCGTTCACAATGCCGCCGCCTGCTTCTCGCGCCGCCGCTGCACCGACGATGGGATGCGCATCGCCTCGCGGTACTTGGCGACGGTGCGGCGCGCGATGTCGATGCCGGCTTCGCGCAGTCTGTCGACGATCGTGTCGTCCGAGAGCACGTCGGCGGCGGGCTCGGCGTCGATCAACTGGCGGATGCGATGGCGCACGGCTTCGGCGGAATGCGCCTCGCCGCCGTCGGCGGACGCAATCGACGAGGTGAAGAAATATTTCAGCTCGAAGATGCCACGGCTGGTCGCCATGTATTTGTTGGCGGTCACGCGCGAGACGGTTGACTCGTGCATGCCGATGGCGTCGGCGACGGTCTTGAGATTGAGCGGCCGCAGGTGCTGCACGCCCTTGGCGAAGAAGGCGTCCTGCTGGCGCACGATCTCGCTCGACACTTTGAGAATGGTTTTCGCCCGCTGGTCGAGCGCGCGCACCAGCCAGGTCGCGGTCTGCAAACAATCGGCGAGATAGGTCTTATCTTTGTCGCTGCGCGTGGTCTTCGAGACTTGCGTGAAATAACGTTGGCTGATGAGGACTTTCGGCAGCGTGTCGGAATTGAGCTCGACCTGCCAGGTGCCGTTGGACGCCGCCCGCACATACACATCCGGCACGATCGGCTGCACCAGCGTCGAGCCGAAGGCGAGGCCCGGCTTGGGATTGAGATGGCGGATCTCGGCAATCATGTCGGCGAGATCCTCCTCGTTGACGCCGCACAGCCGGCGCAAGGCGGCGAGGTCGCGCTTGGCCAAGAGATCGAGATGCTCCACCAGCATCCGCATCGCCGGATCGAAGCGGTCGCGGTCCTTGAGCTGGATAGCGAGACATTCGGTGAGATTGCGCGCGCATACGCCGGGCGGATCGAGCGTCTGCAGGATGGCGAGCACGGCCTCGACATCGGCGCGCGGCGCGCCGAGCTTGTCGGCGACGGCGTCGAGATCGCCGGTGAGGTAGCCGGCCTCGTCCACCATATCGATCAGGTATTGCCCGATCATGCGGCCGGCCGGATCGGAAATCGCCAGCGCCATCTGCTCGGCGAGGTGAGCGGAGAGCGTAATTTCGGCGGTGACGAAAGCTTCCAGATTGTAGGCGCTGTCCTCGCTGCCGCGGGTGCCCGCGCCGGACCATTCCGAATAGGCCGGCGGCGGCATTTCCGGCTGCGCGCTTTTCTCGCCGCCGTCGTCCGGGAAAACATTTTCGAGTTCGGTGCCGAGCCCCTCTTCCATGGAACTGCGGCTGGTCTCCATGTCCTGGCCGATCCAGTCGGAGGCGGCTGCGGCCTCTTCACCGCCCTCGCCGCCCTCGCCGCCTTCGGCGCTTTCGGCGCTTTCGGACGCGGAACCATCCGGCTCGACGGCGCCCGCCGGCGCTTCGTCATCGTCATTGGCGCGCTCGAGCAGCGGATTCTTTTCCAACTCGGCTTCCACATAGGCGGCAAGGTCAAGACTGGACAGCTGCAGCAGCTTGATGGCTTGCATCAGCTGTGGCGTCATCACCAGCGCTTGGGTCTGTCGGAACTCCAGTCTTTGCGACAACGCCATAGAGGGGTTTTCCGGCGGAAACTGGTCCGATTCTTGCTTGTTTTTGCTTATAGCAGGTCTTTGCCGCCAGCGGTATGCGATTCCGCACTGCGGTATTGCACAAATATTGTGCGGATCTGCCGGGGACCTAGAGCTTGAATTCCTCGCCCAGATAGAGCCGACGCACGTCGGGATTGTTGACGATGTCGTCGGTGCGGCCCTCCATCAGCACTTCGCCGGAATAAATGATGTAGGCACGGTCGGTCAGCCCGAGCGTCTCGCGCACATTGTGGTCGGTGATCAGAACGCCGATGCCGCGATTGGTCAGGTGCCGCACCAGCGTCTGGATGTCGCCGACCGCGATCGGGTCGATGCCGGCGAACGGTTCATCCAGCAGCATGTAGCTTGGCCGCGTCGCCAGCGCGCGGGCGATCTCGACGCGGCGGCGCTCGCCCCCGGACAGCGCGATGGTCGGCGTCTTGCGCAGGCGCGCGATGTTGAACTCTTCCATCAGCGCGTTGAGATCGGCTTCGCGCCGTCTGCGATCCGGCTCGACGATTTCCAGCACCGAGCGGATATTGTCCTCGACGTTGAGGCCGCGAAAGATTGAGGCCTCCTGCGGCAGGTAACCGATGCCGAGCCGCGCGCGCTGATACATCGGCAGCACGGTGACATCATAGCCGTCGAGTTCGATACGGCCGCGGTCGGCGTTGATCAGGCCGGTGATCATGTAGAACACCGTGGTCTTGCCGGCGCCGTTTGGCCCCAGCAGGCCGACCGCCTCGCCCCGCCGCACATAGAGCGTGACGCCTTTGACTACCATGCGGCCGCCGAAACTCTTCTCCACGCCGTGGATGGCTAGATAAGCGGGGCGGGCCGCTTGCCGGCCATCCCCGTCGCGGCGCGGGCGACTGGCCACCGGTTGCGCATTGGCGTTGGCCTGACGCGCGGGCTGCGCCTGCGCATTCGCCGTGGCCGGGGTGATCTGGCGGATCACCGGCCCAGCCGGTTGCTGGATCGTACGGCGGACGGGCTGTGGCCGGCGTCGAAACAACGAGAGGATGTTCACCGGGCTACCTCGCGGCGATTTTCCTTCAGCATGATCTTATCCGAAAACCGGTGTCCACTTTTCGGGATCATGCTCTGTTCCGAACCGGCCGATCATCCATCATTGCCGGGCAGGCCACATTAGCTGATTCCTCGCCGCCGCGAGCGGCCGGACCTGCTGCGAGAGCATTTCGGGTCAATTGGGTGGCCGCACCGGCGCCGGCCGCGGCGCTGGCCCGCCCGGCGTACCCGACTTGAGATCGAGCGAGCCGCTGCCAGGCTGGAACAGGCCTTGCACGCGGCCCTGGCCATTCTTGCCGGATTCGACCCGCGAGACGCCGCTGGTCAAATCGACCACCAGGCGATCGCCGCGCAGCACGTTCTGCCCCTGCGTCATCACCACGTTGCCGTTGAGCGTGACGGTATTGGTCTTCATGTCGAAAATACCGGACTCGCCGGTCGCGGTTTGCTCCTTATGCGTCACCACCACCCCGCCGCGCGCTTCCAGCCGCTTGATCTTCTGCTGGCCGCCGGGACCGGGGCTGGCCGCCTGCAAGGTTTTGCCGTCCGCGTCGTTCCCTTCGTAGAACACAACCAGCGACTTGCAGCGCAGGCCGGTGTCGCCCTGCTTCACCTTCACATCGCCGCTGAAGGTCGCCAACTTGTCCTTGTCGCGCACTTCCAGCGTCGCCGCCTCAATATGCACCGGCTGATCGCGATTCTGCGAAAAACCCTGCAGCGCGTTCGGCGGCCCTTTCGATGGCTGCGCGTGCAGCGGCGCGCCGGCTATGGCCAGCAACGCAGCGACGATCAGGAACGGATGACGCAGCACGGTCACTGCACTCCGGTTTTTGCTTGCGGCGCCGCGGCGTCGCCGAGCATCAAGGTCATATTCACGCCGCCGCCGAACCGCACCAGATCGCCGGAATCGGCGATCTCCAGCCGGTTGGCATTGAGCGTGCCTTGCAGCAGCTCAACTTCGACCGGCCGCTCCGACACCACGTTGCCTTTGCGGATATCGATCATCGCCTCGCTCAGGCGGCCGCGATAGCCGGTGGACGAGCTGAGCACGATATTCTGGTCGAGCTTGAGCGTTTCGCCCTTGCTGTCATAGATGCCGTTGGTCGCGGACACCTCCACCGTGCTCTTGTCCTGCATCTGCACCTTGGCGCGGATATTGCGCAATTCGATCAGGTCCGGCTTGGTCAGATCCTGCTTGGCCGCGTCGGCGGAAAGCTCATAGCCGCGCGCGTCCCCCGTGAAGCCGGACAGGCGCGGGTGCTCCATGGTGATCTTGGTGCCGGAGACGACCAGATTGCCGACATCGATCGGCAGCTTGGCGAGCATGCGCAACGGATTGAAATAGGTGATCAGAAAAATGCCGGTGAAACCCAGCACCACCGCGAGCGGAATAGCGACGCGCAGGATGCGAACCGCGCGGCTGTGCCGGCGCGCGGCGCGAAAAGCGCGTTCGCTGTCGCCGCGGCCCATGGTCCAATAAGGGTGCGCGGTCGCCGGATCAGTTCGGGCTGTGGTCATGCGGTTCATGCCAAGCTCGGCATTTGGCTCCGTTCGATGTCGATGTCGGAATTCACCTTACGCCCCGCCACGCAACTTGACGTGCGAATATGGCCCCTGCGCGGCAGCCAGCCGTCAACGAATAAAGGCCTTAATACAATAGCTTAGGCAGAGTGCGAAAAAATATCTTCGGCCGCCCAGCCGGCGAGGTCGAGGCGCACCCGATCGGGCAGGAAGCGGAAGCAGGCCGCCGCCAGCTCGGCGCGGTTCTCGCGCGCCAGCATCGCGTCCAGCTTCTCCTTGAGCGCGTGCAAGTGCAGCACGTCGGTCGCCGCATAGGCCACCTGCGCGTCGCTGAGCTCGTCGGCGCCCCAGTCGGACAATTGCTGCTGCTTCGATAGGTCGACGCCGAGCACCTCGCGCGCCAGATCCTTGAGCCCGTGCTTGTCGGTATAGGTGCGCGCCAGCCGCGAGGCGATCTTGGTGCAGTAGACCGGCTCGGCCATTACGCCGAAGGCCTTGGCCAATACGCCGAGATCGAAGCGCGCGTAATGGAAAATCTTGACGATCGACTTATCGGCGAGCAGCCGCTCGATATTGGGCGCATGCGTCTGTCCGGCCGCGATCTGCACCACGTCGGCGGAACCGTCGCCGGGCGAAAGCTGTACCACGCAGAGCCGGTCGCGGTTGGGGTCGAGACCCATGGTCTCGGTGTCGATCGCCACCGCGCCTTTGTAGGCGGAGAGGTTGGGCAGATCGCCGCGATGCAGGCGGATGGTCATTCGCTTACCCG